>Ga0256404_1000103_pt1 | contig 195836 bp, 186 predicted proteins | sample RumenRJG_01DNA_FD_185990 | JGI IMG/M metagenome (GOLD analysis project Ga0256404, IMG submission 185990) | Bovine rumen microbial communities from Lethbridge, Alberta, Canada - RJG_01 | ecosystem: Host-associated > Mammals > Digestive system > Stomach > Rumen | place: Canada: Alberta...
TTGTCAAAAAGAGCCTCGCTGAAAAAGAAGCGGAGCGATTAGCGGAGGTTAAGGCCATAAACAATTCACAAAACGGCTGATTTATCACCGCTTGAAGAGGTACACATGTTTATTTGTATCGCTTACGTTAATTATTTCTTTTCTGCTCTCTTCTCATAAAACTTCTGATTAACTCTTCATTGCTCACTCTTTCACCATCTTCATGGTAGCAGAATGTAATAGAGGTATCCCTGTCAGCCCTCAAAGTTTTGTATAGAGGGCCATAGAGCATTTTTGTTTTATCGTCGATGAATGGTGAGCGAGCTTCCGGTGTTCCATCTATTTTTCTCCCTAATCTCCTTACCGAGTAGCAGATTCTTCCGTTGTTATGTTCACTATTCAAACGTCCATCAATTTGCTGTAAAACTACATTCCGACGTATATCATCGACAGGGAGCAAGAAGGCAGCTGGCATATCACGGTCCAGGCATTGATACAATTCCCAACAAAAATCTCCACTACCCCGTTTGTCATCAATTCCAAAATATTCTATTATGTTGTTATCATCGCCATCTAAGCCTGCTGAATTTGCTTTAACTTCCAATGTCCGTTCAAGATCATGAACATCATGGAATGTAAGAACGGCCACAGCATAATTGTCAGTCTTCAACACATCATCGGCAATCTCGAACGTCACAAAATATTCTTTTCCATTGAAATGACAATCAAAGACACAAATTGACCAACCTTTGTTTATCATATCATTTCTCAAATCCTTAATATGTGATAAAGAGTTACTTGCATGCTTCATTAATTTTTATACTCCCATAAAATAAGAAAAGGAAGAGCACCGCCGAAGCGATGCCCTTGTGTCTAAATTGACGGTATTTTATTGAGCTGAGTTAGTTGAGCTCATACCAAGTAAGAAATAATATGTCGTTGTAGTTGTGGTCTTCTTTCCATCTGCCCCGGTTGAAACAACCTTCTTTGTAACCTCGAAGTTTGCTTTTGAATCCGGATATTCAGCCTTTGATACTGAATAATATGTCTCAATTCCTGCGTCTCTGCTTGCATTCGCAGATGAGAACTTAGGTGATACACTTGAGATAGAAATGCTTCCATCTTCATTAAATGTACCGGAAAGCTGAGCTGCTATATTGTTACCTTCCTTATCTTTTTCTGAATTTCCCATGAAAGTAACATCTACAACGAACTTATTATTTTTGTCCTTATTGTAAGATACCGTCGTTTTTGGTTTAATGCTGACAGTCGCAGATACTCCTGTACGACTTGTCACATTAGCCGATCCCGATACATCTATGGACCCGATAATATACTGATCATCCTTCATCGCAACTGAAGCGGCAACGTCTTCCTCAACTGTGAAGCTCTGGCTTGTAAGCTTAGCATTGCCAAGGGTTACAGTAATTGTGTGTGTACCCTTTGTGAGCTTCTGATCATTGTGAAGGTTGATAAAATATGTCCACTCGCCATCTAACACATTAGCTCCCGTAGCTGTATTGTACACACCGTTTGCAGCAAGCTTTTCACTGTAGCCATTTGATGTTACAGAAAGGGTTTTGCTTGTGTCGCCATCAAGATAAGCCTTGATGCTTCCCTTAGGATCGCTAGCAGCTGCCTTTCCTGTAGGATAAGCTACGAAGAAGCTGTATTTTACCTTACCATCCTCGATAGCTTTCTTTGTGAACTTACGATCCTCAGTTGCTGCTGTATCGCCAGTCACATAAAAGCCTTCGCTTACAAGTGTTGTACCTGAAAGTGTAGTCTTACCAGATACTGAAAGAAGTACCTGCTTAGTAGTTACAGCTAATGTGGTAGGATCCGTTGTGAACACAGTTAAAGCAACAGTATCTCCGTCCTTGAAAGCACGCTTTGTTGGGTCGGTATTGCTAACCTGATAATCGCTCTGAACTGTGAAGTAGTAAACGCCCTTTACAGTCTTATCAAGGCTATAATCATTGTTAGCGACGCCAGCATATGTTCTAGAATTATTATATACATACGAAGCAGCAACAGGCATTCTACCTGAAAATGGATTGCCCCACTGGTTCTTTACAGTTACTGTAGCAACAGCTAACTTGTCGTCAGCATCTGAAACCTTAAGAGTAGGATCTATGGTGACGTCAGCAGGCTTCTCAGCCTCAGCTACGAAGCTTCCGAACTTTACGCCATCCTTATAGAATACAGAATAAATCTGATTATTGTCGAAGGCGCTTGCAACCTTGAGAACTGCGTCGAAGGTTCCGTCAGCGTTTGCTGTGGTGCTTTCTACAGTAAATCCGAAAGCAGTGTCAGAGAAGTTCTGGCCCTTTACAAGGTGAATGCCTGCGGTTGTAGCTACGTTAGAAAGCTTAACCTCTCTAGCCTCAACCTGCTTCATAGCTATGGTTGAAACGTCCTTCTTTACTACTACAGGGAACTCAGCCTTTACATCATATGTGCTTGTTCTGTCATCTGAGTAAGGTGAAGCAACAAGTGTTACGACTGAAGAACCGGTAGCGTTAGCTGTTACGGTTACGTTACGGCCGTAGTTGTCTCCCTTATAGCTTCCGTCCTCAGCGCCGTTCTTTACAGCTGCTGCTGAAGCGTTAGATGTAGCAGCCTTTACGAAGTATGATGACTTTGTGCCGGTCTTTGTTCTAAGCTCTGCGTAATATGTCTTTGACTCGCCAACCTTAAGTGCTGCGTTTGTTACAACAGGAGCAGTACGATCAGCGCCGTCATGAAGGATGATAGATGTAGCTCTAACTCTAGCCTTAACAGCTACAGTAACTGCTGCGTACTTCTTGCTCTTCGGAGTGAATGTAACTGTAACGTCACCCTTCTTAAGAGCTGTAGCCTTACCGGTTGCTGAATCAACGGTAACTACTGAAGGATCTGATGATGTCCAGGTTCCCTTAACTCCACTTGTCTTCTTGCCATATACGTAGTCGAAGTTAACCTTCTTGCCGCCTGCCCAGATTGTCTTAGAAGTAACTACTGTTGAGCTCTTCTTCTGGCCTGCGTAACGAGCGGTAACGCCCTTGGTTGCTGCGCTTGCGCTTACAGGTACAGCTACAGATGTAACTACCATAGCAGCTGCAAGTACGAATGATAATTTCTTAACGAAATTCTTCATAATTGAATTATGTCCTCCTAAAATTTTAAGCTTAAAAGCTTTTCCCTAAGCCTTTCAATCAGTACACCCTTACACTCAAAAAAGGAGGTACGCCCTTTTTTAATGTGGGATGATTCATGAGACCCCGTGCCTTCCATATATCTTACTCCCCAAGCAGGTGAACCGAAAAGCAGGATCGGTTCGACAGGATTCAGACCTCTGTCAGGTGGTATCAAGCAGCGGCTTATGTCATGAGTAGCAAATTTCTCATGCTTTCTGCTGTCTGTTTAGGATTATAAACCACAATAATGGCAGATTTATGGCAAGCTTATTCAATTTTAATGGCATTTACTCTTACGGTGTTCAATTTGACCCCTGTTACCTGTCACCTTAACGATTCCTTAGCTCTGTCGGGATACTTGTCGGGATTAAAGGAGTAGTAGTTCCGGTGGCTTTCATCGGGATAGCGCTTACCGTAATCCTCTGAAAAGGCGAGGAGGTCGGCGTCGTTTACCATAAATGGTACAAAGCTTTCGCCCTTCAGCAGGGGACAGGAGTCGAAGTGGTACCACTCTCCTTGGTATTTTACGAGGTTCCAGAAGTGGCGGGTGCCTGTCTTGTCACGCTCAACCATCATATCGTCAAAGCCTGCTGCCGTAAGGAGCTCATCCGCTATGGCGTAATAGGTGAAGCAGTCGCCGGTGTGGGTCTTAAAGCCATTGTAGGCGGCGTTTATCTGATTGCCCTTATCCGACTCCCCTGTATAGGAAATCGTGTCATGGCAATAATTAAATATAGCCCTTAATTTCTCTATATCCGACATATCGTCATTTATAATCTTAGCTAGAGTTTCCTTCGCGTATTTCTTAACGGCATCGGTATGATTTTCGCTCGCGGGAAGAACAGTCAGCGTTATCTTCTTAGAAGCCTTATTTCCGGCATCATCAACTGCCTTATAGACTACCGTATATTTTCCTGCCTTGTTTATATTTACATCATCAGCGTCTACCTGAAGCCTCACTTCGCCTTGCTGGTTGTCACGGACAAATACATTTTTCCTGTAGCTTACGGTCTGGCCCTTATATATCTCTATATCCTCTGCCCCTATTATCTTCGGTTTCTTCGTATCAGCAACCGTAAAGGGAAGCGTGATTGTAGCATTATATTTATTATCCTTTTTATAGGTAAGCAATAATTTCGCCGTATATTTCCCAATATTATTTACATAATCATCAGGATTAAATTCGTCTGAAAATTGTATATCAAAATCAGCCCCGCCGCCCTTCTTAAGGAACTGTGAAGCCTTTATCGTATCAGATCCAAGTTCTATTTTTGTGTTCTTCTTTACGGGCAGGGCATAAATATAATTATTGTATTCGGATTTATTATTACCGGCATCTGTCAGAGTAATTTTAACAGGATATAGGCCCGCCGCAAGGCTCGTATTGTAAGCCCGTGGCCCGGTCACCGATATTTTTACTGAAGTCGCGTCATTAATATCCCCGACCAAATCCTTTTTAGTACACTTATCTCCGGCAATAATAACGGCATCATGGACATCTCCTGTCGGAGCCACAGTGTCAATAACAGTAAGAGCGCAGACACTTGCCTTACCATTTACAAGAAATTGAAGTGGCACGGTTCCCGGGGTATCCGTCCTATAATTTTCAAGATCATTCATGTCCCGCACGTTAATCAGGTGGACATTTTTTAGAAAATCAAGCTTATAAAAATCCCTCACGCTGAGGGTCGTTCCGGCTTCAACAGTCATCGATGACTTTATCGGGCTGTTAAAGAGGAAGGACGTCAGCGCAAGGAAAAATAAAATTAGCAAGCTTACAATAATAATTATTTTTTGTTTTTTCATCTGTTGCTTAATGAGGCAATGCGACCTTTACCCTATCACATCAGGCATTCCGTACATGCCGGGAGCTTTACCATCGAGGAACTTCGCAGCCGCTATAGCACCCTTAGCGAATATTTTCCTTGAAAATGCTTCATGCCTTATCTCAATTACCTCGTCGGTTCCTGCAAAAATTATATCATGCTCACCGACTATAGTTCCCCCTCGAACCGCTGAGATTCCTATCTCATTTTCAGGTCTCTTCTCACGCCTCTTGGACCTGTCATATACATAGTCATATTTCTTATCGAGAGCCTCGTTCATTACGTCCGCAAGGGCTAAGGCCGTACCCGAAGGGGCGTCTAATTTCCGGTTGTGGTGCTTCTCAACTATCTCAATATCAAAGCCCTTAGGAGCGAGGATTTCAGCGGCTGTCTTTATAAGCTTCATCACTGTATTTACTCCGAGTGACATATTCGCGGAGCGAAGAACGGGAGCTACAGTGCTTACCCTGTCAAGGCGCTTTATCTGAGCCTCGGAAAGGCCCGTCGAGCAGAGAACCACAGGTGTCCTCGTCTCCTCGACATAGTCCATAAGGCCGTCAGCCGCCGAGGCATTTGAGAAATCAATTATTACACCCTTTTCCTTTACGTCCGAAAGCTTAGTGTAGACAGGAAAATCATTTTTCTTCTCGCCCGAAATATCGACACCCGCGACAATCCTTACGTCCGGATCCTCTGCTACGAGTGAAACAATAACCTGCCCCATACGGCCGTTGCAGCCGTGCATAATAATGTCTGTCATAAATGTATCCCTCCTGAGTTTTTAATAAAATCTATATAAGAACCGCCAAAGCATGCACAATTAATGCCACGAACCAGGCAAGCACGCACTGCCATACCACAACAAGGGCCGCGTATTTATGGCCTAATTCCTTACCAACTGTCGTAACCGCCGCTACACAAGGCGTGTAGAGGAGGCAGAAGACAAGGAGAGCCGCCGCTCCCGCAGGAGTGATGGCATTTACAAGGGCGGAAGTGTTTCCAAAGAGCATGGAAGTTGTCGCGACGACCGATTCCTTCGCCATAAAGCCCGCTATAAGTGATGTGGCTACACGCCAGTCACCGAAGCCCACCGGCTTAAATATAGGAGCAATCAGGCTTGAAAGCATGGCAAGCATGGAATCCTTCTGATCTACGGCTACGTTAAAGGTTACAGTGAAGGTCTGAAGGAACCATATAATTACGGTCGCCATGAAAATGATGGTAAAGGCCCTCTGAAGGAAGTCCTTAGCCTTCTCCCAGAGGAGCTGACCTACGTTCTTGGCGCTAGGCATCCTGTAGTTTGGCAGCTCCATTACAAATGGAACCGCTTCGCCCTTAAAATAGGTCTTCTTCATGATATAGGCGTGAAGAATTCCAAGAAGAATACCGAGCGCGTAGAGACAGACCATAATAAGTCCCGCCTGATTCGGGAAGAAGGCCGCCGTGAAGAAGCCATATATAGGAAGCTTCGCGGAGCATGAAAAATAAGGTGTTAAGAGGATTGTCATAACCCTGTCTCGTTCTGACGGAAGAGTCCTGCTTGACATAACCGACGGCACGCTGCAGCCGAAGCCTACAAGCATAGGCACTATGCTTCGTCCCGAAAGGCCTATTTTTCTAAGCGGTTTATCCATAACAAAGGCGACCCTCGCCATATATCCGGTATCCTCAAGTAGTGAGAGGAAGAAGAATAATATGACAATAAGTGGCAGGAAGGAAATTACGGAACCGACACCACCGAATATTCCATCCACAACAAGGGACCTCATAACAGGATTCACACCGACGCTCGTCATCCCTGCGTTTACAAGGTCTGACAGGGCGGAAATGCCTGAAGCGATCAGGTCCTGGAGCCATTTTCCGATCACGTTAAAGGTGAGGAAAAACACAAGCGCCATAATTCCTATAAAGGCCGGAATTCCGGTATATTTTCCGGTAAGGAACCTATCTATGCGCTGGCTTCTGATTGCTTCCTTACTTTCATGAGGCTTAACGACAGAGGCATCAGCTAATTTATGGATAAAATCAAAGCGCATATCAGCGATGGCGGCAGCCCTGTCGAGCCCTCGCTCCTCTTCCATCTGCTTTATGATATGCTCAGCAGTCTCAAGCTCATTTTCATCGAGGGCAAGGGCCTTAATTATTCGCTCATCGCCTTCTATAACCTTGGTCGCCGCGAATCTGACCGGAATATCGGCCCGTTTCGCGTGATCCTCTATGAGGCTCATGACTCCATGAAGGCACCTGTGGACAGCGCCACCGTCCTCGTCAGGAGAGCAGAAGTCCTGGACAGCCGGTTTCTCCTGATATTTTGCCACGTGTACGGCATGTCTTACGAGCTCCTCTATGCCTTCCCCCTTAGCAGCCGAAATAGGGACAACGGGGATTCCAAGCATGGACTCCATGACATTTATACGAACCGAGCCTCCGTTTCCTCGCATCTCATCCATCATGTTGAGGGCTAAAACCATAGGACGGTCGAGCTCCATAAGCTGCATGGAGAGGTATAGATTTCTCTCGATATTCGTGGCATCTACTATATTTATTATGGCTGTCGGATGCTCATTTAATATAAATTCCCTTGAAACGATTTCCTCATCGCTGTATGGCGACAGGGAATATATTCCCGGAAGGTCGGTCACAAGGGTATTTGCCTGCCCCTTGATAACGCCGCTCTTCCGATCGACCGTAACTCCCGGGAAATTGCCTACGTGCTGGTTACTTCCCGTAAGGGCGTTAAACAATGTCGTCTTGCCGCAGTTCTGATTTCCGGCAAGGGCAAATGTGAGCGTAGTACCCTCAGGCAGCGGATTCTCATGCTTCTTATCGTGATACTTGCCGCCCTCACCGAGGCCCGGATGAGAAGTCGAATCCGAAGATAGGGAAGCAGAGGTCTTACCCTTCTTAGCCGCCTCATAAACTGCCTTCTTCTGCTCTTTTTCAGCCTCCTCCTTCGCTTCGTCATGCACATTTACGATTTCTATCTCATCAGCCTCAGAGAGGCGAAGGGTGAGAGCGTAGCCGTGGATTACGAGCTCCATTGGATCGCCGAGCGGGGCGTACTTCATTAGGGTCACCTCGGCTCCCGGTATAACTCCCATATCGAGGAAATGCTGCCTCAGTGAACCGCTCCCGCCTACAGTAGTTATCGTTGCCGATTCACCGGGTACGAGTTCCCGTAATGTCATAATAAATCTCCCTTAAAGTCCAAAACATCCTCCGCCGATAAATTCCCTCACGAGTGAATTTTTAGGAATATTATCTGCAGGTATAGTAAGAAAATAATCCAAAAACTTTAGCAGCCTGTTAGCCTCAGCGTAATTCGGGGACCCCTTCTCTATGCCGAAAAGAAGCGGCTCCGCATAAGGCTTTAAGACAGACAATTCATAAATCAGGGCTGAATTAAACATAACATCGGCCGACTCCTGGAAGGTGAAAATATTTTTTTCTTCGCCCCTCCTTACCGATGCCCACCTTGAAAGGGTATCATCGGCGCTGTTGCCTCTGGTCCTTGCGTCACGGACCATGCGCCTTAGGAGACGGCCGTCTGTCGTATGAATTCTGTTGTGGTCATCTATATTTAACTGGGTCAAGGCGCTTATATAAATTCTGAATTTATTTTCCTTCGCAAGTGAATAGGAAAATCTGTCATTTAAGCCGTGAATTCCTTCTATAACAAGGATATCATTTTTGCCTAATTTAAGGGTATTTCCCCTATATTCCCTCTTGCCCGTCTTAAAATTATAGGTAGGCATAGGAACCTCCTTGCCGTTAAGGAGGTCTGTCATATCCTTATTAAACTGCTCTACGTCAAGGGCTTCGAGGCACTCAAAATCATAGTCGCCGTTTTCATCCTTCGGCGTCAGCTCGCGAGGTAAGAAATAATCATCGCAGGAAATAGGATGAGGCCTAAGCCCGTTTACCATTAATTCTATAGACAGGCGGTGGGAAAATGTAGTCTTTCCGGAGGAGCTTGGGCCCGCTATCATAACAAATTTTACATCGGGCTTCGCGGCTATCATCTCGGCTATAGCGCCGATTCGTCTCTCCTGGAGGGCTTCGGCGACAAGAATCAAATCGCCTGTATTTCCGCGACTTATCATATCATTTAATTCGCCTACGTTATCGACTTCCATCTGCCTGCCCCATTCATTTGAAAGGAGCATGGTCTTAAATAATTTTTCTGATGGAGTCCAGGAAGGTTTACTTATGCTAAGCCCTTTCCCCTTCTCAGGGAGAACAAGCATGATTCCACCCTCGTAAGGAATTAGATCATATGACTTAATTATTCCCGTGCGAGGAGGCATATATCCGTAATAATAATCCGTATAATTTCCTAATTCATAGATATTTGTCTCAGAGACACGTCTGTATTTAAATAAATGCTCCTTATCCGAGAGACCGTTTTCTTTAAATCTTTCTATGGCGTCCTTTGTCGTAATTGTATGCTTCTCAAATAAGATATTTTTACTGATTAATTCATCCATGCGGGACTTAATTTTATCGACAAATTCAGCGTTAACCTCGGCGTTTCCCGATATCTCGCAATACAGGCCATTTCCTATGGAGAAATCGCAATAGACACGGTTAACCTCGTCATGGTTATATTCATCATGAACAGATTTAATAAAGAGGAAAATAAGTCCCCTCTCATAGGTCATCCTGCCGTCCTTCGTCCCTATATCAAGAAATTCTATCTCGCAGTCTTCCTTGACCGTCTTCCATAGTTCATACAGCTTGCCGTCCACCTTCGCAAGGAGCATCTCGTTATCAGCTCCGAAGGCATCAGCCGCGATTTTATCATATTTTACGGCCTTCTCATAGGAATAATTTTTTCCGTTAACCTTTACATTTATCATACGCATTACCCATTAATTATATATGCGCATTCAGTCCTCATAAAAGGACAGAGCGCAGGCCACAAAGCCATGTACCTTCTTTATTTCTTCGTATTTCTTTTCGTCCTGTTTCTTAAGAAGCGCCTTCATTATATCCTCGTACTGCTTTAGCTTCTCGAGTAAAAATACTCCCATTAATTTATTCTTATTTATGAGGTTAAATGCCCCAAAATAATCAAAGGCTCCTTCCGCTTCTTCTCTTGTAAATTCCTTTTCGGAAGCCTTAGTATAAGCGTCATCAACCGCAGTAAGAGCCCTTCTTATCTCCGGTATATTTTCGGAAAAGGCATTATTTTCCGCCTTAATTACCTGGTAAGACTTACCACGCTCTTCGACATAATTTTCCCCGGTAATTACAAAGCTTAATTCCCGTAATTTCTCACGCACAAGATACATATCGCTCTGAGGTTCAAGCACGAGGGTCTTCGCCTTCTTGAATACTTCCTCCGATTCGGAAATAATATCGCTTGTGAGGTGGCCTCCCATACCGGAAATAAGGATGCAGTCGGCTTCTCCGGGAGTCAGTCCCTCGGCTCCCGGAAATTGCTTTATGGCGATTTTATCTCCTAAGCCGACCCGCTCCACATTCTTCCTTGCGTGGACAAGAGGGCCCGGCCTTACGTCGCTTGCTATCGCTGATTTCGCGACAGCATTTTCGACAGCCCATATGGATAAATAAGCGTGGTCACAGCCTATATCTGAGAGGCATTCGCATGCGGGAATTACTTCCGCCACAGCTGCTAACCTCTCAGATAATTTCTTTTCTCTCATCAGTCAAGATAATCCTTTAATTTCTTACTGCGGCTCGGGTGCCTTAATTTCCTCAAGGCCTTCGCCTCTATCTGCCTAATTCGCTCGCGGGTCACGTTAAATTCCTTCCCGACCTCCTCAAGAGTCCTTGCCCTGCCGTCATCAAGTCCGAAGCGAAGCCTTAAGACCTTCTGCTCCCTGTCGGTGAGTGTGTCGAGTACCTCATTTAACTGCTCCTTAAGAACAGCGTACTCTGCCGCCTCGGCCGGAACAGGCTCATTGTCATCAGGAATAAAATCGCCTAAGTGACTGTCCTCCTCCTCGCCTATAGGGGTCTCGAGGCTGACCGGCTCCTGAGAAATTTTAAGGACCTCGCGAACCTTATCGGCAGGCATATTTACTTCCTTCGCGATTTCCTGAGGGCTAGGTTCACGGCCTAATTTCTGGGTGAGAGCCCTCTGGGCGCGGATTATTTTATTGATAGTCTCAACCATATGAACGGGAATTCTTATGGTTCTCGCCTGGTCCGCTATGGCTCTCGTTATCGCCTGTCTTATCCACCAGGTCGCGTAGGTCGAAAATTTATAGCCCTTCCTGTAATCGAATTTCTCGGCGGCCTTGATAAGACCTAAGTTCCCTTCCTGTATAAGGTCAAGGAATGACATGCCTCGTCCGACATAACGCTTGGCTATACTTACGACAAGCCTAAGGTTGCTTTCAGCCAGTTTCTGCTTAGCGTCCTCATCTCCCTGTTCTATACGCTTCGCGAGCTCTATCTCTTCCTCACCCGAAAGAAGTGGGATTGAGCCTATCTCCTTAAGATACATCCTCACGGGGTCATCGGTGCTTACCCCTTCCGGAACAGACAGGTCTATATTCTCGAGGTCCTCCTCTTCTTCCTCAAGGAGCTCATCGTCATCAAGCACCGGCGGAAGATCAAGGTCGTCGTCGAGGTTTTCCATGTCCTCTTCTTCGGATACATACATTACATCCACGTTATTTTTGTCGAGAAAATTCATTACCTCATCGAGCTCGTCATCCGTGAGATTATCACTTGCGAAGTAATCATTTATCTCCGACATCTGCAATGTATTTTTCTTGGCCTTAGCTAGTTTAAGAAGGCCCTGAAGCTTCTCATTCAGAACTGCTTTTTCCATTAAAGACCCCTCCTTCAGGAAAAAAGACTACCGTTTTTTATTTCTCTCTGCCTTTTTATTATTTCGTTCATGGCGTTCATGTCGCCTGTTTCGCTCGCCTTATCAAGCTGCCTTAGGAGACTTGCGCTCATTATCTTCGTAGCTGTCTGCGAAAATGATTTGATAAAATCTCCGCTGTTAATATCTATTCCCGGATTTTCGGTAAATATCTTCGCGACAGTGTCCTTCTCTTCAACAGTATCAAAGCGGTTCAGGATTTTTGGAGGATTTGCCTGCTTCTCATTTTCAATCTGGGCAAATAATACTTCAGCGGCTTCTCTGTATATATCAACAGAAAAGTCTGAAGGCGAAATTTTCCCTCTTATCCTTTGATAAAGCTCAGGTTTATCGGCAAGCCATGACAGAAACAGGCGCTCTGTCTGCATATTTCCTTCATTCACGTCCTGCTTCTTGTCTAATTTCTTAGCCTCCTCATAGGCTTCCTTTCCTTCTTCCTCCAGTCTCACCTTGGCGCCAATTTTATTTACCCTTTTTATTAGCATCTGTTCGGGTACATTATATTTCGCGGCGACAGCCTTCTCGTATGTATCCCTGTAGAGCTCATCCGATATTCCTACTAACATCTTGCTTACCGAATCAAGGAAATCGCTCTTACCCTCAGGGTCGTTTAAGTCAAACTGCTTTTCAAGGTCACTCATCTGAAATTCAAAGGAGCTCTGAGCGCTGTCTATCCTTTTTTGAAATTCTTCCTTCCCTAAGTTTTTAATAAATTCGTCCGGATCCTTGTAAGGCTCCATACGAATTATTTTGACATTGATTCCATGGTCCTTCATCATGGGAATAGCGCGCTTCGTCGCGTTTACTCCGGCGCCGTCGGAATCATAGGTTAAATATACCTCCTTCACGTACCGGGAAATAATATGGCACTGGTCATCCGTCAGGGCGGTACCCAGACTCGCCACGGAATTGGTAAAGCCCGCCTGGTGGAGAGCTATCACATCCATATATCCCTCACAGAGAATCATGTATTTTTCCCGTGTATGCCTTGCGACATTAAGGCCGTACAGATTTTTCCTTTTATTAAATACATCCGTCTCAGGCGAATTTAAATATTTAGGCTTAGCGTCTCCCATAACTCTGCCGCCAAAACCGATAACCTTATTATTTATATCCATTATAGGATATATTACCCGGTTGAAAAATTTCTCGCGAACACGTCCATTTTCATATACAAAGAGTCCTGAGGCGCGTAGAAGCTCATCGGAATAATTTTTACTCTTGAGATATGCGTAAAGCGAACTGTTCTCCGGGGCAAAGCCTAGGGCAAAGGCCTTAATTGTCGTATCCAAGAGTTTCCTTTTCGCAAAATAGTCTCTTCCTGCAGCGCCTCTGTCGCTCTTCAGCATGTAATAATAATATGTGGCCGCCTCCTTGTTTATCGCAAGCAACTTAGATCTTTTGTCGGCCTGTCTTTTTGCCTCCGGATTACCTGTATCATTTTCGGGCAGGGCGATATTCGCCTGCTCGGCCAATTCCTTAACGGCTTCCGGAAATGTAACGTTATCGTAATTCATCAAAAATGTGAACACGTCTCCCGACGCATGGCAGCCAAAGCAGTAATACATCTGCCTCGACGGAGTTACGTTAAAGGAGCCTGTTTTTTCATTATGGAAAGGACAGAGTCCAACATAATTCTGCCCGACACGTTTTAATTTAACGTACCTGCCAATCACGTTAACAATATCGCTCTTCTGCCTTACTTCTTCAATAATTTCATCAGAATAGTACATTAATATACATCCCACCTCGCAGGGATAAATAATTCCTTTATTTTCTCAACGGCATAATCATCACTCATGCCCGCAATATAATCGCAGACAACGATTTCCTGAAATTCTCCCTGTTTTATTATATTTACGTACTCCTCGGGCATCTCGTTTATATGGTCGTTATAATACTCGTAGAGAAATTTCACCAGGTTCTCTGCCTGCTTCTCCTGGCTCTTTGCCTTCGGATTGCTGTATACCGCGTCATAGAGGAATGACCTCATACCGAGCATAGCCTTCTCAACTCTTTCTGACATTTTTATATCTTCTATATCCATGCTTGCGAAAATAACATCTGTAACCATGGTATCAATCCTGTCGGAGACCGTATTTCCGAGAACCTCGGTATATTCTGAAGGAATATCGGCTTCCTTTATTATTCCGGCCCTCAGGGCATCATCTATATCATGATTAACATAGGCTATCTTATCGGAAATCCTCACAATCTTGCCCTCAAGGGTATAAGGCATAGTTCTGCTTCTGTGGTTTTGTATGCCATCCCGTACTTCCTTCGTGAGGTTAAGCCCCTTGCCATCCTTAGCCAGAACCTCCACCACGCGAACGCTCTGATGGTTGTGGAAAAAGCCGTATGGGCTTACCTCATTTAGGGCCCTCTCGCCCGCATGGCCAAACGGGGTGTGACCGAGGTCATGACCTAGGGCAATGGCTTCGGTGAGATCCTCATTTAGCCTTAAGGCCCTTGCTATGGTCCTCGATATCTGGGCGACCTCAAGGGTGTGAGTGAGTCTTGTCCTGTAATGGTCTCCTTCAGGGTCAAGAAAGACCTGGGTCTTATGCTTCAGCCGCCTGAATGGTTTTGAATGAAGTATCCTGTCACGGTCACGCTGGAAGCAGGTCCTGATATCACATTCTTCTTCAGGAAAGTCACGTCCCTTGGAGCGGTCCGCAAATGTGGCGCATGGGCGCAGCATGATGTGCTCAAGCTTCTCTCTTTCTTCTCTCAGGCATCTAGTTTCATTATCAGGCATAGGTGATCACTCCCTTCAAAACCATGCAATTATCTTCTTACAATTTGCCAAACTCTATATCTTCCTCACCGCGAAGCATATCCCTCGTGATTTCGCGCATTTTAAGGATATCTCCCTCATGTTCCCCTTCATAATTTATTACAATCTGAGGGTCATGAAGCGATGCCCTTATGAGCATCCATCCGGCAGGGTCGCCTCTGAATGAAATCCTGACACCCTCGTGGGATTCCGGAAGTATATATTTTCTCTCCTCGGCCTTCTTCTTAAAATGCTCAAGCACGACAGGACCTACGCTTCTGAAATCCTCCTTTGTTATCCTAAGCCTTATCTCATCCTCCTCAACAGCCGGAGGAAGGGCCTCTATGAGGCTTGCGAGGTCTTTCCCCTCTTTCTTCATCCTGGCAAGAGCTATAATTAGCTTTACCGCAAGAAAGGCTCCGTCATCGAGGTAGTAATTTTCCTTCAGGGCTCCATGTCCCGAGGTCTCCATGGCAAGAGGTGAAACAACGCCGCTCTCATTAAGACGGCGGCACTCATCTATAACGTTCTTGTAGCCTCTCTTAAATCTGTGCTGCTTTAAGCCAAGGTCTGAGAGGAACTTCGCGAGTCTGTCCGATGTGACCGAATCGGTAACTATGGTGCTTCCCGGATAAGCCGGCGCGAGAATGGCTGACATCATAGCGATTATGGCGTCTCTGTTAACTTCTCTTCCGTCATGGAGAACAGCTGACATGCGGTCCACATCCGTATCGAAAATGATGCCTAGATTGGCGTGACTCTTGAGCACGGCGTTCTTAATGGCATCCATGGCGACCTTGTTTTCCGGGTTAGGAATATGGTTTGGAAACCTACCGTCAGGCTCAAGGAACTGACTACCTTCCGTATCAGCTCCGAGAGGAATAAGCACATCATTTACATAAAATCCGCCTGCCCCGTTGCCTGCGTCGACAACTATATGAAGGCCTGCGAGCGGCTTCTCAGAGTCATTTGCTATATCCTTCAATTCTGACTTAATTTTCTCAGACAAGTGTCTGCTGTAAATATTTAACAGGTCACATTTCTTTACATCATGCTCTTCTATATAATCATGATATGGATAGTTAGCGACATCATACGGCTCGGCTATCTTGAGGATTTCGGTCATCTCCTCATGGCCCATGCCGCCTTCATTAGTGAAGAATTTCATGCCGTTCCTGTTAAATGGAAGGTGGCTCGCTGTAATCATAACGGCGGCATCAAGCTTCGTCGCATCCATGACGGTTGACATGAACATGGCCGGGGTGCTCGCGAGGCCACAGTCGACTACCTTTACATCCTTAGCCATGAGACCGGCTAATATCGCTTCCTTAAGTAAATCAGCCGTAATTCTCGAATCATGGCCAACTCCAATCGTTAACTCGTCGGGATTTCTTCCCGTCTTATCTGAAAGCCAGGTAACAAAGCCCTGGGCGATGCGGTTTGCAATATCCGGTGTAAGGGTAATATTCTCACCCGGAACCCCTTCTGCCGCGACGCCGCGGACATCTGTGCCATTAAGAAGATCAAGTAACATGTAAAGCCTCCTCTGTATAATCGTAGTTATAAATAATTATAATCAACTGACTTTACTTTTTCAAGGAATTCCCGTGCCAGGTACAAAAAAATTTCTGTAAACTTCCCTTCGGTCGTTTACAGAAATTTTATTGGACCAGGCGTTGTCATAGGCGGGTCCCACGAAGTGGGTGGCTATGACTAAGTAAGCTCCGCAGGAGCTTACAGATATAAAAGTCGTTATTCGCTCCTCTTCTCGAAGTCTTCAAATACGTAGTTTAAGACACTAGGGAAACCTACCATCTCACAGCCATACTCAGTATTGCCGTCATCAAGCGGCCTTCTTCTTATAATCTTGATTACGCTGTAAAAAACCGATTTCTCGTCCGGAGTCAGCTGAAACTTAGCGTTGAAGTAGAATCCCTCAGGCAGGACGCTCTTCGATATGAAGCCGACGCCACCTCTCGAGATATTGGTTACATCTATAGGCGCGTCTACGTTTGATATCTTCTCATTGTCCTGCTTAAAAAGTGATGATATCTCAAGTTCTATTTTAACAGGAATTCTCTTGTACTTTCTTTTCTCCATGGTACGCCTCCTTGGCGAAAATCTTATTGTCACAATTAGTGTACAACGAATCAGTTTGTTCTGTCAAGCCTTATAGTGATTCTGGAACGTCCATCCATGGTACAGGTAAACAGGGTCATATCCCAATCCCCTGAGAGCATGCCCTCTACGTCAGTACCATTTATTATCTCATACCCGACTACCTTATAATTATATTTATAACCATCGGCATCGGTAAATGTGGCGGTATCACCAATCCCGAGATTATCAAGTCTTCCAAAATGCCGCCTGTAATTATGACCGCATATAACTATATCATTTTCGGCAACAGTCCCCTGCCAGCGGCAAGGACTCACTGCCATATTTTCATATGAGAAGTCAGCGCACACCGGGAGCTTGATATTTGCCGTAGGAAGCTCAATAATGCCCAGATATTTTATACCGTTTATCAATACCGTGGATTCATCTATAGTCACGGCCGAGCCTGATGTGGCCTCAATAGTTCCCACATCAAACGTCACTACGGGATTGACTCTGTCCGGTATAAGACCTGCCATCTCGCTTTCCGCTTCATCGGCTCCCGCATAAGCCCTGTTCTCTCTATAGTAATTATACAGAGTTAAACATAAAGCGCAAGCAATCAACAATGTTCCAATGATAATCAGTAAGGGTCCGCGTTTTCGTTTCATGTATACTCCCTGTGAAATAACAAAAACTTACTTTTCTCTTACTATACCACCATTTGAAGAATTGTGCAAGTAAAAACACCGCCATAAATGGCGGTGTCAAACGTTGGTTACTCCGGATTCTCCGGTTTAACGGACTTCCACTTTAAATAAGCGTTAATAAAGCGGTCTATATCACCATCGAGAACGGCATCGGTATTGCCCGATTCCTCGTTCGTACGGTGATCCTTGACCATAGTGTATGGCTGGAGGACGTAAGACCTTATCTGGCTTCCCCAGGCGATATCCTTCTGCTCGCCGCGGATCTCGCCCTCCTTGGCAGCGTTTTCCTGCTCCTTTAAGAGATAGAGCTTTGCCTTCAGCATCTGCATAGCCTTATCCTTGTTCTGGAACTGGGAACGCTCGTTCTGACAGGTTACGACGATTCCCGTAGGAAAATGCGTAATTCTGATGGCGGAGCTTGTCTTATTGATATGCTGACCACCGGCGCCGCTTGAACGGTAGGTATCTATGCGGATATCCTTAGGGTCAACCTCTATATCGAGATCTTCCTCTATATCAGGCATAACATCACATGATACGAATGAAGTCTGTCTCTTACCCGCAGCGTTAAAAGGAGATATTCTTACAAGTCTGTGAATACCGTGTTCACTGCGAAGGAGTCCGTAAGCGTTCTCTCCGTCTATCTGAAGCGTAACCGACTTGACGCCCGCCTCATCGCCGTCAAGAATATCAAGAGTCTCAACCTTGAAGCCCTTGCTCTCAGCCCAACGGGTGTACATACGCATAAGCATACTGCACCAGTCACAAGACTCGGTGCCGCCTGCGCCCGCATGGAGGGTCAAAATCGCGTTATCATGGTCATAAGGGCCATTTAAGAGAGTACTGATTCTTAATGTATCGAAGTTCTCCTTAAAGTCCTCAAGCTCAGCGGATACTTCATCAATCATGGATGTATCGCCGTCCTCATCGACCATTTCGATGAGGGCTCCGAGATCGTCGAACTGCTTCTTTAATTTGTCATAGCCTTCGATGGTATTCTTGAGAGTACCGATCTCAGCCATCGTTTTATTTGCCTTGTCAGGGTCATCCCAGAATCCCGGTTCTGATATTACCCTGTTTAATTCATCAAGCCTTAACTTCTTATTAGCGAGGTCAAAGTGAATCCCCCACTTCAATCATAGGCTCGGAATAGGAACCGAGTTCGGCTTTGTACTGTTCCATTTCAACCATCTGATCACCACCTTTAATCTGTTCTCTGCGCGCATGGTTTTCGCGCGCAGGCTTATATAAATATCCTGCATCCGCAGATGCATATTACATTTCTATCTTGTCCCAGTCAAGAGGCTCAGCGCCGGGCTTCCCGTGACAATACTTATACTTAAGTCCCGAACCGCAAGGGCAAGGCTCGTTAGGGCCTATCTTCCTGTGCTTTCTTGTCTTAGGATTCTTCTTGACTGAATCGTCTTCCTTGTTGGTACCGGTAACCTTCGCTACCTCTTCACGTTCTACCTTCTCGTCAACCGTGATGTGAGTGAGGACTCTTACGGCATCCTCGCTGATAGCCTGGGTCATTTCCTCAAACATGTTATAGCCCTGGATCTTATACTCTACATTAGGATCACGCTGGCCATAAGCCTGGAGACCGATACCCTGACGGAGAAGGTCCATATCATCGATATGAGCCATCCACTTTGTATCTATAACCTTAAGGAGTACGACACGCTCAATCTCACGAAGCTGCTCAACCTCAGGGAATTCGGCTTCCTTCTCTTCATAGAGCTTGACAGCCTCTTCCTTAACCTTCTGAACAAGCTCATTCTTGCGCATGTGCTTCTTCTCTTCATCGGTGAGCTCGATGTCAGGAAGAGGAATTACGGACTGAAGGGTCTCATTTAATTCAGTCATGCTCCAGTCCTCAGCGTCAGCGTCCTCAGCGATAACGTTGTTCACGATACGCTCAACCGTATCCTGAATCATCTTATATACAACGTCACGCATGGAATCACCGTCAAGAACCTTGCGACGTTCCTTGTAAATAATCTCACGCTGCTCGTTATTTACCTCATCGTACTCAAGGAGCTGCTTACGGATACCGAAGTTGTTGTTCTCTATACGCTTCTGGGCCTTCTCGATGGCGCTTGTGAGCATCTTATGGTGAATCTGCTCTCCCTCAGGAAGTCCCATGGATTCGAATACTCCCATGAGCTTCTCTGAACCAAAGAGTCTCATAAGATCATCTTCAAGTGAGAGATAGAAAATGGACTCACCCGGATCTCCCTGACGACCGGCACGACCACGTAGCTGGTTGTCAATACGTCTGCTCTCATGGCGCTCCGTTCCGATAATCTTAAGGCCGCCGAGCTCCTTAACACCGTCGCCAAGCTTGATATCGGTACCACGACCTGCCATATTGGTAGCGATCGTAACTACGCCCTTCTGGCCCGCGCCTGCGACTATCTCAGCCTCGAGCTCGTGGAACTTAGCATTTAAGACCTTATGAGGGATGCCTCTCTTATGAAGCATGGATGAGAGCTCCTCTGACTTCTCTATGGAAATGGTACCGACGAGGACAGGTTGTCCCTTCTTATGGCTCTCAACAACGTCCTCAACGATGGCGTTTAATTTCTCTTTTCTTGTCTTATAAACGGCATCCTCGTGGTCGATACGCTGTACCGGCTTATTCGTAGGGATGACGATAACGTCCATACCGTAAATCTCACGGAATTCCTTCTCTTCGGTAAGGGCTGTACCGGTCATACCGCACTTCTTATCGTATTTATTAAAGAAGTTCTGAAACGTGATGGTAGCGAGGGTCTTGCTCTCACGCTTAACCTTTACGTGCTCCTTGGCCTCGATAGCCTGATGAAGACCATCCGAATAGCGGCGTCCCGGCATTACACGTCCCGTGAACTCATCGACGATGAGGACCTCGTTATCCTTAACGATATAGTCCTTATCACGGAACATGAGGTTATGGGCACGGAGGGCAAGAATGATATTGTGCTGAATCTCAAGGTTCTCGGCGTCCGCGAGGTTCTTGATCTTGAAGAACTTCTCTACCTTATGAACACCCTGCTCTGTAAGGGTAACGTTCTTATCTTTCTCATTTACAATAAAATCACCTGTCTCCTTGACATCCTCGCCCATGATGGCATCCATCTTGGTGAGCTCGCCACTGCTCTCGCCCTTCTCGAGCTGGCCGGCAAGTATATCACAGGCCTCATAGAGACGGGTTGACTTGCCGCTCTGTCCGGAAATGATGAGAGGTGTACGGGCTTCATCGATAAGCACCGAATCGACCTCATCGATGATAGCGTAATGGAGTCCGCGCTGAACAAGCTGCTCCTTGTAAATGACCATGTTATCGCGGAGATAATCGAAACCGAATTCGTTATTGGTTCCGTAAGTGATATCGCAGTTATAGGCTTCGCGTCTCTCTTCAGGCTCCATGTCATTAAGGATACAACCGACCGTGAGACCTAAGAAGCGGTGAACCTGGCCCATCCAGTCTGCGTCACGCTTCGCAAGGTAGTCATTAACCGTAACTACGTGAACGCCCTTACCGTCAAGCGCGTTAAGATATGAAGGCATGGTTGCGACAAGAGTCTTACCTTCACCTGTCTTCATCTCGGCGATACGACCCTGGTGGAGGATTACCGCGCCGATAACCTGGACTCTGAACGGTTTCATGCCAAGAACGCGCCATGCGGCTTCTCTGACTACTGCATATGCTTCTATGAGGAGATCGTCTACGGTCTCTCCGCCCGCGATTCTCTCTTTAAACTCTGCTGTCTTACCCTTTAATTCTTCATCGGAGAGCTTCTCCATCTCAGGCTCGAGAGCCATGATGGCATCCACGATGGGGTTGATCCTCTTAAGTTCGTGATCACTATGAGTTCCGATAATTTTCTCTAAAAAGCTCATTTGTTACAACCTTCTCATGCTTATTGTCTTACCATTACTGTTCAGGCCTACTCATTCGAAATGCTTCAATGATACCCACGCCATTAGAATTGCGCTTCGCGCAAGGCGAGTCGCATTGCTTCGCAAAGCGACAATCTACGAAGCACCGCTAGCGCGGCACTTCAATCTTCGCATTTCTCATGTAGTAGGCTCAAGGGGCTATCGCCCCTCATAACCCAACAAATATATAAAGCAATTACAGCAAGCTGTATTGCTTCATAATTTGTTGGGTCTGAGCAGTAACACGTCAACGACTTTATATTCTACCATTTTTTGAAGGGAAATGCAACTGTTTTATGAGGATGTTAACGGAATGTTCATATTCCCGTGTCTATACCCGTGCCAGGTGTTGTCGTAGAAGGGGCCCCACGTAGTGGGGGTAGTTGGCTACGACTAAAATTGCACTTGTGCAATTTTACGGGACCAGGCACTTGTCAAAGAAAGACCCCGCAAAAGCGGGGTCTTCTTATTAATCATCTGACTCGTCAGGTTCAATTAAACCGTAGGTTCCATCTTTCTTCTTATAAACTACATTTACCTCGTCGGTATCAGCGTTGCGGAATACATAGAAGCTGTGATTAAGTAGCTCCATCTGAACGCACGCGTCCTCAGGATCCATAGGCTTGATGGCGAACTTCTTGGTTCTCGTTATCTTGATCTCTTCGTCATCGTCTTCTTCCTCAACATACTCCTTAGCAAAGCTGCCTGCACTCTGCTTGCTGTCGATAATCTTCGTCTTATACCGTCTCATCTGACGCTCGATGATGTCCTCAACGAGGTCGATGCTCACATACATATCCTCACTTTCCTGCTCTGCTCTGATAATCTTGCCCTTAACAGGGATTGTGACTTCGATCTTCTGCCTGTCACCTTCTACATGAAGCGTGACATTCACAATCTGGTCCGGTGTGAAATAATGGTCGAGCTTTCCTATTTTCTCCTCCACTGCGCTCTTAAGACCTTCAGTAACCTTGGTACCCTTACCTCTGATAATAATGTTCATAGGCTGCCTCTTTTCCGGTGGATTTGTTCCACCTGTTTTATAAGTACATTATACTTTTATTGGAATCTCATTTCAAGAGGAAAATGAAAAATTTTTGTAAATCATAACTGAATTCGTATTATAGTTAGAATTTTCTGAAAACATCCATAAATAAGTGTGTTTTCAAATAAATTTAACTATTGTTTAGATTTGTCGCAAATATTTCCCCTTGACAGGGTATAGGAAGAGGGAAAAATTGTGGATAAAGTGGATAACTCTGTGTATAAGTGCCATTTTCGGGCCTTGTTATCCACCGTTATTGTGGATTGATTGTGATTAACCGGAACACAATGATACACAAAAAAGCATATTTGGCGAACAAGTACACGAAGTTATGAATTGCCAGGCTAAAAATGTAAATAAGATGTTAATTTTGACAATGTGGAGGTTCAGAAAATTGGAACTTTGATACAATCTATTGATTATTGTCTGACAATTTAGTATTCCAGGCAGAGTTATCCCGAGTCATGCACCAAAAAAAGAGAACGTGGCAAACCACGTTCTCTTTTATGATTATTTATTTTACAATTCTTCTTGCGCAGTATGGTGTCATATGGTTCACTGAAGATATCGTGATACCGGTCTGTGGGGTACTAGCGTGTACAACCTTGCCGCCACCGATATAAATAGCTACATGAGAAATACTATAGCCGTTGGCTGCGTAGAATACGAGGTCACCCGGCTGAAGTGATGAGAGGCTTACACTTGTACCACATCCTGCCTGAGATCCTGAATGGTGAGGAAGTGAATATCCGAAGTTAGCGTATACACTCTTAACAAAGCCTGAGCAGTCGGCACCGTTCGTAAGGCTTGTACCGCCCCAAACGTATGGGTTGCCTACAAACTTGCAGGCGAAATTAGCTATGCTTGAGCCTGATCCCGAATAAGATCCACTGTCAGCCACAACAGTCGAAGTTGACTTCGAGCTACTTCCTGAGTTGCTGTTGCTGCTTGATGAACTCTGGGAGTATGAGCTCTGGGATACAGCTGCGTTATAAGCGCTCTGCTGTGCGGCAAGAGCTGCCTCTGCTGCTGCCTTACGCTCTGCCTCAGCCTTTTCCTCGGCTATAGTAATAGCGTGCTTCCATGCAATCTTAATCTTAACGTAATCCTTACTTACCCAGCCTGTAATAGCTCCGTTATCGATAGAAATCTCATACCAGCCCTTCTTGGCCTTGGTAACGAGAAGCTTCTCTCCTTCAGGAACCTGGGTAGCGATTCTTGAGTCTGTATTTGGTTCAAAACGTACATTAAGGGTCTCGGTCTGAACTACAGCGTACTTAGTACCATAGGTATCAATAAGATCCTCAGCGTCAAAGCCTCTCGCGAGATACTCTTCCTTGATATAACCCTTAGCGTTACCTGACTTAATCTTAACCCAGCCGTTCTTGGTGCTTAAGATATCGCACTTGCTGCCCTTATAGAGCTTAGCTACAATCTTAGCTTCCGTAGATGGCTTCTGTCTGATATTTACATAAGGATCGGCTATGGAAATACCGATATTCTGATACTTGGATACTACTTCATTCTCATCCTCATCAGGTACAGCATCCTTAGCGTTAGATGTATCCTCGTCGTCACCGTCTGAGGACGCGCTGTCGGTCGTTACGGCTGAGGAAGAGGCTGAATCATCAGGTGTAACTATATCTGAAGCAGTCTCATCAGAAACGGTTCCGTCAGTGGTGAGTAATGGGCTTCCTGCCGCTACTGCTGCTTCACTTACAGTGGCATCATCAGAAGCGGTTAAGCCAAGCGCTGAATCAATAGCGCTGTCAGATACAACTGATGATGAAAGAACCTCATCAACAGGAACAACTGAATCAAGCTCAGCTGTTACAACGTTCGTATCAGTCTCGCTGTCGCCATAGAAGCTGTCCATGGCAAGAGAGATACCTGCGAGACCGCTGCTCTTCGTAAATGATGAAGCCTTAACTCCCGTAGGGGCAGTCTCTGAAAATAACGCTGCCGCAGCAGTCGCTATGCAAAGTCCGTACCCGAATTTCTCAAAAAAGTTCTTATTATTCATTATTCTTTGTAAGCCTCCAATATGTGTTTCTTACAAATCTATTTTCTGTCTGACCTTTGTCAAAGTTGTTACAAACTTATTAAGTACGAACTCAATACTACCACACTTATTATGAAAAGTCAACACTTTTCTTTTGATTTTTGAAAAATTTTCGTAACATCATCTTATATACTCATAGGCTATGTAAAAGGCAAGAATTCCCATACCCACAATAAGTGAAGGGGTGATTAAGTGACCGGATTGTGACTCATTGTTCTCTTCCTGATTTACGGAACCTGTAATCCGCCTTGCAAGCCGATTTAAGAGCAAAGCTAAGATCGTGCATATCACGCTTGCTAAACCCCAGATAATAAATTCACTTTTCGTGGATGGATTTTTTATTGGCTTGAACAGAAGTGGCATTTTATTGCTAATTTTGTATCCTACGGTTGTAGAATAAAAATTATTTAAAAAGTGTACTATCATTGTAGTATAGATTGTGCCGGTACTCTCACAAATAAGAGCAAGCATTATTCCAATATAAGTTGCGTAGCAGAACTGGTTCAGATTTCTATGCATCAGGCCAAAAAGTAAGCCGGAAAGAATGGCTGCCCTGACTATGCCCGCCTTCTTATAATTATTAAAGAAAATTCCCCTATAGATCGTCTCCTCAAGAACCGCCGGCATTACACATGTTGCGAAAACCACTGCCAAAAACGGATAATTATTGAGCTTCATTTCTGACATGTTAGCATAATTCTTAGCTACAAAAAGAGACAGGTTATTTATGAAGGTTGTCCCCGGAAATAAGAGAAGCAGATATGGTATAGATAATAAGAGTACTGCCGGTTTCATCGGTTTCCGGTATATTTTCAAAAAATCTTCCCTGTTAAATGCAAGGTAAATTATAGGAACAAATGCAAGACAAAGTTGAAGCAGAATATTGGAAATGACCGGATCCTTTGTTAATTGCATAATATGTAAAAGATTTGCACATGTACAAGCAAAAAGAACAGTCAGAAGAAATACCCTGTTCGTGGCGCGAATTTTAGCTGACATACAAATCTCCTTTGACACTTATATAATGTTGTGGTACAATGATACAGTCTACACCAATTTCAGGAGAAATTCAATATGGATACTAAGAAAAATGCCGCGCTGCTCGTCATGGCGGCAGGCATGGGAAGCCGCTACGGCGGTATAAAACAGCTCGACTCATTCGGGCCTGACGGCGAAATCATTATGGACTACTCCATTTTCGACGCCGTGAAGTCCGGCTTTACCAAGATCGTCATCGTCATCAGGCGCGACATCGAAGATGAATTCATGTGGGTTTATGGCAACAGGCTCATTTCAAAATGTCCTGTTCCCGTAAAATTCACCTACCAGGATATAAACGACCTTCCGGATGGTGCGAAGGTTCCTAACGGAAGAACCAAGCCATGGGGAACCGGTCAGGCTGTCCTCTCCGCTGCCCCATTTATAAATGAACCCTTTGTCGTCATAAATTCCGACGACTTCTACGGCAGGGCTCCGTACGAGCACCTTTTTAACTACCTGACAACCGCCCACGAAGACAATGGCAAGGAACATTTCTGTATGGCGGGCTACAGGCTAAATAATACACTTTCGGACAACGGGTCCGTCTCCCGCGGAATCTGCTCGACCGACAGTGAAGATTTCCTCACTTCTATAGAAGAAACATTTAAAATCGCGAAAAAGGATGGCGTGATTTCCGGGGAGAAGCTTTCAGGTGAAAATGTTACGCTTGTGGGCGACGCAATCACTTCGATGAACATGATGGGCTTCACTCCCGCCATTTTCAAGGAACTGCAGTTGGAATTTAAAAACTTCACAAACGGGCTGAGCACAGAGAGCGCAAGCAAGGCCGAGTTCATGCTCCCTGTCGTAGTGAGCAACATGATAAAGGCGGGTCAGGCCGACATGAAGGTCCTCCCTAACGATGAGCGTTGGTACGGAGTCACCTATAAGGAAGACAAGCCCGTAGTGCGGGCGGCCTTTCAGAGATTAACCGACGAAGGAGTGTATAAGAAGGAACTTTGGAGTTAGGTAATTTAAGTGAAATGGTCCTCGACGCCATTTACCCGAAGCGGTGCCCTGTATGCGGCGAGGCTGTGGATCCCGCCGGGCGGGACATTTGCGAAGCATGCGAGAAGATCCTTGTCCCTGTCCGAGGAAATATATGCAGTAAATGCGGACGTCCCGTCAGAGATGTAAATTCCCGCCTCTGCGACAACTGTAAGCGCATTCCTCACGAATATGATATGGCCCGCGTCCTCTACCCCTACAACCAGATTCTTAAAAGGTCACTCTCCGCCTTCAAATACCATGGGCGTAGGGAATACGCTGCCTTCTTCGCCCGGTCGATTTATGAGCATTTTGAGGTCTTTATTAATATGATAGGCCCTGACGTCATCATCCCGGTTCCTGTCTACAAGGACAGGCTCAGGGTCAGAGGCTATAACCAGGCGGAGCTTGTGGCGGACAGATTAAGCGAATTAACTGGGATTCCTGCCGCAAATGACTTTCTCCTCCGCGTGAAGCACACCGAAGCGCAGAAGCTCCTGGGTCCTGACGCAAGAAGAAAGAATCTCGCCGGTGCCTTCGCTGTAAATAAGGACTCAGATTGGTACCGGCAATATATAAACTCAGCCCTTATCATAGATGATATATACACCACAGGCAGCACGGGCGATGTTTGCGCTGAGGTTCTTAAGGCCGTAGGTGTCGGTAAGGTATACTTCATCTGTATAGCGGGCGTTGAAGCTGATTGTTGAATTATAATCTTGAAAATCTTTTATCATTGTGATATGATAGTTTCTGAGGACGATAAACTGAATGTGAATTCACAGTGGATAATATACTGATTCAGAAAGGATAGCATCATGGAAGTTACGAATTGCAAGGCTTGCGGCAGTCTTTTCAACTATACGGGCAGCGGTCCGAGGCTCTGTCCTAACTGCCAGAAGAAGCTTGAAGAGAAGTTCCAGGAGACTAAGAAATATATCAGGGAAAACCCTGCCGCAAATATAAATCAGATATCCGAGGAGTGCAAGGTTTCCATTCCTCAGATTAAGAGGTGGGTTCGTGAGGAGCGCCTTTCATTTACAGAGGCCTCTCCTATCGGCCTTGAGTGTGAGATGTGCGGCAAGATGATACGTACAGGCAGATTCTGCGCCGAGTGCAAGCAGAAAATGCAGAACCAGCTTGGCAGCGCTCTTGATAAGCCAAAGCCTGTCGAGATGCCAAAGAAGAAGGAACGCGAGAAGGAAAGGATGAGATTCCTCGATCGCGCGAACGAGTAGTTCTTTGTCGGCCCCGGTAATGGCGTCGGACTAGTATAAAAAGCGTCGGTTTCAGCCGACGCTTTTTATATTATCAGGTTCAATGATTATCTTATGCTCTTTATATAGTCTCCCGATGGCCCTCTTGAAGGCTGCCTTGCTCATACCGAAGTTCTCCTTAATCGCTTCGGCGTCACTCTTGTCGGAAAATGGCAGCTCGCCATTATTTTCATTTAGCTTCTTCATAATAACTGTCGCGTCATCATCCATCTGCTCGTAGGACTTCTTTCTGAGCGAGAGGTCTATTTTTCCGTCTTCCTTTATTTCGGTTACGCGGGCTGTTACCTTGTCGCCAACCTTTAGCTTCTTCACAAGCTCCTTCTTAGGAACCATGGCGGAATATTTATCATCTACCGCCACATAGGCCCCGAACGAGTCAATAATTTCATATACGGTTCCGCTTACCTCATCGTCCTTTTTATAAGGCGAATCAGTAGAGAGATAGTCATATATTTTCATGGTGGCACAGAGCCTGTCGCTGTTATCTATATACATGGCAACGAGAATCTCATCGCCTTCCTTTACTCGGACTACCTGCTCCGCAAATGGAAGTAAGAGGTCCTTAGGAAGACCCCAGTTTAAAAACGCTCCCACGTTTGTCACCTGGTTGACTGTCAATCTTCCTATCTCACCTAATTTAATAAGAGGTGTAATTCTGGTCGCGATTAATCTGTCCTCAGAATCCTTATAAATAAATACGGAAATTTCGTCGCCTTCCCGTAAAACTTCCTTTATCTGATTTCTGGGAAGCAATACCTCGGCCGCGTCCTCATCATTTTTATGAAAATCATTTATGTCACGCAGGTATACTCCGAAGTCGGTCCTTCTCGCGACCTTCATTATTTGTTCTTCGCCAAGTCTCATTTTTCTAATTCCTCCAAGCCATCCTTATCACAAAATTCCACTATTGCGTAACATTTATCTTCTTCGTCATCCAGTGAAACATATATTTTGTGATTATCCTTTGTAAAATAATATTTCGGCACTACCGTATCTCCCAAATGGGCCGCCTGCTTGTACTCGACGCGGATCATTTTCACTTCGGGAAATTCTCTTACGGGAATATCCGGAAGGTAGTCGGCCGCGAATTTAATATATTCGCTGTTATTGGTATGACCGTTCGTATCAAGGGCTGATTTTTTTATTCTGAAGCGCTCACCCTTAATGCATTCATCGTTAAAATCAGTCGGAAGAATTATTTTTCTTCCTGCCTTTTTCATCGGATAACCGGCGCTTAGATGGAAACCTTCACCCTCCTTATATTCGTATTTTACCGGATGATGATTTTTAATGTCATAATAAAACCATATACTGTCGGCATAGGCAAGCACATTCTTATTTTCATCCTTCATATAAAAATTACGCTTACCATAGAAGCCCTTAAATTCATAAGCCTCGGTAGTAACCTCTACATTTTCACTCTGATTGGGGAGTCTTTCTATCATTATCTGCCAGCTCGCAAGAAGCCAGCCGCGGCCTTTAGACATTAATTCCTTTACACCGACTCCTGTCGCCTCGCCCTCGAAGGTGGAGCAGTTCTGAAATAAATTTACAAGGGCGTTTAATTTTAATTTATTGTCAGCTCCGCAGTCGCTGTAGCCTATTCTTGTATTATATGAATACATATTATTTTTCCTCGCTCATTTCTTTTATAACATCGCAGAGTCCCGAATATCTTTTTGCTTCATCGATGTTTTTTATCATGGTCCTCACGGTATCGCTGCTTCCTACAATTGTGACACATTTTCTGGCTCTGGTTACGGCGGTATATAATAAATTTCTGTTAAGGAGCATCCTCGGTCCCGTAAGCAGCGGCAGGACGACGGCCGGATATTCACTTCCCTGTGACTTATGAATTGTTACGGCGTAGGCGAGTGTTAATTCATCAAAATCGCCCTGTTCGTAATCAACGGTTCTTCCTTCTTCGAATTCTACGGTAATTGTTCCCGCGTAATTATTTATCGTTTTAATTACCCCGGTATCGCCGTTAAATATTCCCTTGCCGGTTTCTATTTCCGTTCCGAACCTGCTGTAAACAGTCCACTCGAGCTGGTAATTATTTTTTATCTGCATTACCTTATCGCCCTCGCGGAAATTAATATCGCCCCATTTTTTCTCCTGCTTGTCGTCTGCCGGTGGATTTAAATACTGCTGTAAAACGCGGTTTAAATTTTCCACTCCGAGCTCACCCTTTCGCATAGGAGTAAGCACCTGGATATCGTAGCTGTCCGCGTCAACGTATTTTGGCATTTTATCCATTACGAGACTTAGCATAACAGACTCTATATCCATTACCTCATGACGCTCAAGCATGAAGAAATCCTTACTTTTATTATCGAGGCTTATCTGCTCGCCCGCGTTTATTTTATGGGCGTTTTTAATTATATCGCTTGTCTCAGCCTGACGGAAAATTCTTGTGAGCCTTACTACGTCAAAGCAACCTGAATTAATAATGTCCTTTAATACATTTCCGGGGCCGACACTCGGAAGCTGATTTACATCTCCCACAAGAATTACTCTTGTTCCCGCAGGTATTGCCTTAAGCAGCGAATAAAAAATAAATATGTCGACCATAGACATCTCATCTATTATTATGGCATCCGCCTCGAGGGGATTATCCTCATTTCTTTCGAATTTCTGCCTGCTGTCATTTTCGGGATCTCCGTTAACCTCAAGAAGGCGGTGGATGGTAAGGGCTTCGTGTCCTGTGGTTTCCTTCATTCTTCTGGCAGCCCGTCCTGTCGGCGCCGCTAAGAGAATTTCCATATTTTCTTCTTTAAATAATTCTATTATGGTATTTATTGTGGTTGTTTTTCCCGTACCCGGTCCGCCTGTCAATATTAATAATCCGGATTCCACAGCCTCATATACGGCCTTTCTCTGTAAATCCTCCAATTCGATGCCGTTTCGAATTTCTATTTCTGAGACTTTTTTCTCCATTATGGCGTGATTCGCGCGGGATCTCGTATTTAAATCAAGAAGCATTCTCGCGCTTTCAAGCTCCATATAATAAAAGGATATATGGTATATTCTTGTCTCGTCGTTTTTTATTACAGACTTAATTCTCCTGTCCATAATTAATTCAGTAATATCATTTTCGAATTCTTCTTTTGAAATAGAAAATAAATTGCCGACGGCAACAAATAATTCTCCCTTTGGCAAATAGGTATTTCCGTTCGAGGCAGAAACATCAAGAGCATACATTATTCCTGCCTTGAAGCGTTCGTGGGAATCCATTGGGTAGCCCATTTTCTCCGCTAATTCATCCGCCTTCTTAAAGCCTATTCCGTCTATATCCTCCGCTAATTTATAAGGGTTCTGTTTTACTACGTTCATCATTTCAGAGCCGTAGCGGTTATATATTTTCATGGCAAGATTATTGGTCACGCCGTATTGCGAGAGAAATACCATAGCGTCGCGGAATTCTCTTTTTTCTTCGAACTGGTCTGCTATTTCCTTTGCTTTCTTCAGGCTGATGCCCTTTAGCGAGGCTAATTTTTCAGGATTACTTTCTATTATTTCAAAGGTTTTATCACCGAATTCCGCGACAATCCTTTTTGCCATGGCTTTGCCGATACCCTTTATAATACCTGACGCCAGATATTTCTCCATGGCTCCGGCATTTTCGGGCTCTTTTATGGCGTAACTTGTCACCTGGAACTGGGTACCGTAGGTCTTATGCTCTATATAATTTCCTTCGACTTCTATATATTCTCCTACAGAAATATCACTAAAATAACCGACGCAGACCTCATCGGTATCTTCGTCGGTTATATTTAATACTGTATAGGAATTTTCTTTATTTCTAAATACAATTTTTTCAACGTATCCCTTTACTGTATCCGTAATTCCGTCCTCCGATAAAACTTTCTCTTTAGTTAAGACATAGCTCTATGTCACTTTAGTTATTAATGTCGTTCATGGACTCGACTGTGCTTACCTGGTTTTTCATGGACTCATATAGCATCTTCGCAAGTCCTAAATCAGTATTTCCCGAAATTATACCGGCCATATTTGAGCGGAAGGTGTCCTTGAACATGTTCACATATTCGCCCTCACTGTCTTCGTCCTCTACACCCGGCAGGGTCGCGGTTTTTTCAGCTTCCTCGAGTATTTGCTCTAAAAAGTAGGCTTCAAACGACTTACATGCCTGCATTAATTCGGCATCATCATTTGTCTCATTTGCGCTATTGACCTTATTGGTCAAAGATGTCGATAGTGAATCCTGCAAATACTGGCTTGTAATAGAACTATAGCCTCCGTAGAGGCTTTCAAGTGAACTGATATCCATAAATTCATCACCTCTTAAGCTCATTAGCTATCTGAAGCATCTCGTCACTGGTCTGAATTGCCTTTGAATTCAACTGATAAGCTCTTTGGGTTACAATCATATTAACCATCTCATCAGCTGCCTGAACATTTGAAGATTCAAGATACCCCTGTACTACCTTGCTCTTCTCAAGACCGGCGTCAGTAGCCTCAAGTCTAGGGGTACCCGAAGCGTCAGTCTCCGTAAAAAGGCTGTCCCCTTCCCTGTCAAGCCCCGCAGGATTGTTAAACTGGTAGACCGCAATCCGCGCTACCTGATTCGTTGAAATGGAGCCGTCGGCATTTTCAACATTATGCTTAATATTTCCAACCTGATCAACTGAAATATCGTCCGTATCCCAGGTCTCATCTATGGCTATCGAATTTCCGTTTGTATCAAGAACAGGATAGCCATCCGAGTTGGTGAGTATCCAACCCCCGCCCGGCGCAGCTGATAAGCCGAAATGACCATTTCTCGTATATGCTGTGTTACCGAATTTGCTGACAGCGAAGAAGCCCTTTCCTTCGAGCATAAAGTCAAACTTCTGCTCCGTATTCTGGGCATTCCCTTCTGTAAATATACCGGTTATGGACGCATCCCTCACGCCGGAACCAACCTGTATTCCTATCGGCTTAGGGTTGCCCTCACTGTCTGTTGATTTATGCTTCAGCTCCTGGTAGAGGAGACTCTTAAATTCGACAGTCTGGGTTTTAAATCCGACAGTATTGATATTACTGATATTATTCGAAATATTATCAAGACTAATCTGCTGGGCGTACATACCTGATGCCGCGCTCCAAAGTGATCTAACCATAAGCCATCTCCTTTATAAAATCAGCTTACTACTCCAACACTGTTAATAGCCTTATCCATCATATTCTCGGCGGTTGTAATGCCCTTCGAGCTTGCCTGATACGCCCTCTGAATCGCAATCATGTCAACCATCTCACGCACAGGGTTAACATTGCTTTGTTCGATATAGCCTTGCAAAACCTCAGCTGTAGGCTCGGTTTCCGTTGCACCGTTCACAACCTGATAGAGATTATCGCCATACTTTTCTATATAATCATAGTCTTCAAAATCAACAATCTTGATTTTGTCAACCAAATTGCCATCAGCATAAACGCTTCCATCACGCTGTATGGAAATGTTGGCCGCGTCAGTAGGAACCTGCAGCACGCCGCTTTCGGTTTTCAGCTTATTTCCAAACGAATCCTCCACATACCCATCCTGAGTAATGCGGAAATTACCATCTCTGGTATATTTCTCGGACTCATTTCCGTTCGCATCGACAAAGCGTATCGCAAAAAAGCCCTTACCGGAGAGTGCCAGATCATACGTTCCACTCGTCTTCCTGACCGCGCCTTGGTCGTAATCGGTATACACCTCGCCCAGCTTAACACCCAGGCTCATGGTACCGATAAAATGATCGTTAAAGGCTTCCGACGCGTCTCTTATCTTTATCGCAAGAACCCTGTCAAAGGACTGACTGGCCGTGCTTTCCATCTTATAGCCGGCTGTCGTGACATTCGCAAGATTGTTTGACATGATGTCAAGCCTGTTCTGCTCATTCATCATACCTGTACATGACGTATAGAGACTTCTAAGCATACGACTTCCTCCTATGCATTTTTATTAAGGCTCTTTATATGCTTTATCGGCAAAAGTACATAAATAATTAACATCATTAGGCAGCACAAAAACGGATATTATCAGTCATCTGCCATGGTCTTCGCGGCATTTCCGAGGAACTCAACAAATTTACCTGTTCCTATGGCAACGCAGGACATAGGATCCTCAGCAACTATAGAATTGATGCCCGTATTCTCTTCTATGAGCTGATCAAGGCCCTTAAGAAGTGAACCGCCACCGGTAAGCACTATGCCCTTCCCGGCTATATCGGCCGCAAGCTCAGGCGGTGTCTTCTCGAGGACGGAATGAACTGCGTCAACTATCGCCTCACATGGGTCCTTAAGGGCTTCAAGCGCTTCGTCAGAGGTAAGGGTGATAGTCTTAGGTTTTCCGTCAGGGAAATACATACCTGTCACATCATAGGTGAGCTGCTCCGGAAGCTGGAAGGCGCATCCGATTGACATCTTCACCGTCTCAGCCGTAACGTCACCGATTATCAGGTTATGCTTATTTTTAACATATTTTGCTATAGCCATATCAAAATCGTCACCGGCAACCTTGACTGATGTACTTACTACTGCTCCGCCAAGTGAGATAACGGCAATATCACTCGTACCGCCGCCGATATCGACAATCATGGTACCGCTTGGCTTTGTAATGTCTATCCCCGCTCCGATGGCTGCCGCAATAGGCTCTTCTATGATAGCGACCTCTCTCGCGCCCGCGTTATATGTAGCCTCTTCAACAGCCCTCTTCTCTACCTCGGTAGCGCCGCTCGGGATGCATATGCTTATCCTTGGCTTTCTGAAATGGTGACCGCCGGTAGCCTTCTTAATGAAATAGCGCAGCATCTTCTCTGTGACATCATAATCAGAAATAACGCCCTGGCGTAGAGGTCTGATTGCGATTATACTCGAAGGCGTACGTCCAAGCATAAGCCTCGCTTCCTCGCCGATAGCCTTTACCTTCTGAGACGCGCTGTCAATAGCGACTACTGATGGCTCCTTCAGCACAACTCCCTTCCCCTTAACGTATACAAGCACGCTTGCCGTGCCAAGATCTATACCTATATCACTGCCTAACATTATGGCTCCTTTCAAGTGCTTCTGTAATTCTTATATATGGACCGCTTCGCCCTAACGCCTCATCAATCCCTGACAAGGTGGTTTGTCTTCATCCGTAAGGAATGCGTAAACATACAATTTATATTATACCCTATAATGAAGCAAAAATAAAGTGGAAATAAATGGAATTTACGAAATGTTCACTTTTCTCTTGTATAAATCGTTTAGATTATGTATAATAATATTGTTGATGTTATAATTTTTTAACTTTGAAGGTCGGAGGCAATGTATGGCTGAAACTGAGATCAAAAGCGTTCTTGAAGAAGAACTTAAGACGAATATGAAGCAGGAAATCAAGACTGAGGTCGAAAATGTTAGTCTGTTCACAGCTCTCCGCTACGGCAGGATTGCCTGTAATGTAAGCCTGGCACTTATAGCCCTTATCGCTATAATAGCCCACAGGAATCCGTCAGGCATTTTCGCTATTATCGTGTACAACGGAATCCACGCTTTCTTAGTATCGCTCTTCCAGCGCTACAGGGAGCAGAAGTTCCTCTTATCGAGCCTGCGTTTTCACTATAATTTCAACTACTCGGAGATGCTTGCCGGTCAGCTCTCGCTTTTGGTTGGCTTGTTATTTATGTTTATGTTCGGATATTTATTTCTGAATAGCTTTGGGATTTCGAACATCAATATTTTCCTTGGCTTCGTGCCTTTTATATGCCTGATTGTTACTGTGGGTATCAGATACATAAGCTACTTTGTAATAAGGAACGATATCAAGGATAAACTTTTATACGGTAAGTATTGAAAAACAAGGGTGATGGATTCGTCAGTTTCCATCACCCTTTTCTTTGATTTTTCTTTCCCTATCCGCGAGGGAATATTTGCAGCCGCAGTAATTTTGCCTGTAAAGTCCATATTCTTCGGATAGTTCTATGGACCGGCGATACCCGTTCTTCTTCTTAAAGTCTGAATACAGGTAGGGTACGTCAAATTCTTCGGCCAGCTTCCCGCCTATCTCATTTAGCCACTGTGACCGCTTATATGGGCTTATTGAGAGTGTGGTAGAGAAATAGTCATAGTTGTGTTCCTTAGCGTATACGGCTGTTTCGCGGAGTCGGAGTTCATAGCAGTCATAGCATCGTTCACCACCCTCGGGAATCATCTCGCGGCCCTTTGCTATTGCTTCAAAGCTTTCCGGATCGTATTTACCGGGAATTAGTCTTATCCCTTCTGTTCCGGGTTCGAGCTTCAACAGCTTCTCTACTTCTTCTATTCTCTTATCTACTTCTCGCTTTGGTGTAATGTTCGGGTTGTAATAGAATATATCTATTTTAAAATACTTTGCTATCCGCTCAAGAACAGCGCTGCTGCATGGGGCGCAACAGGCGTGAAGGAGGAGGGAAGGGCGGGTATTTGCCGCCTTGATTTTTGATATCGTATCCTCAAGGAGGGTGTCGTAGTTTACTTTATTCATGACTGCATTATTTTTCCGTGCCAGGTGTTGTCGTAGAGAGGGACCCACGGCGAAGCCGTGGGAGAGTTGGCTACGGCCAAAATTGTGCTTTGCACAATTTTATGGGACCAGGCACTGGCTAGGGTAAAAAAGGGGCAAGCTGAAGCTTGTCCCTTTTCTTTGTTAAGCTGTTTCTTTGGCAGCAGCTTCTGCTGCGTCTTTCTCGGCCATCATTTTCTTATAGCCCCGGTGTACCTACACCATTTTCCTTCTGCATCTCTTCCCAGAGCTTCTCAGCGAATGGTCTCCATTCCTCAGCGTACTTCTGGGTCTTGGAAACAAGATGCTCAGCACTCTCGGCGCTTTCAAGGTCAGTCGAATGAGCTCCTGACTCCTTTACAAGTTTAGGGAGAACATCAGGGTTCTCAAGCATAGGACATGGGCGATACATATTTTCGTTAAACGGCATATTGTTATGATAAGCCATAAACAATGGAGACTGTAAGGCCTCAAGAAGTGTCTGCTTCCTGATGTTAGCGTTTGAATAATGGATAAATACACAAGGATCCACATCGCCATTGGCATTTATATGAAGATATCTCTTGCCTCCTGCTATACATCCGCCTACATACCTTCCATCATTCTGGAAATCCATTAGGAACATAGGATTATTGCTTCGGTAATCCTTTATCCTGTTATATACGACCATTCTCTGATCAGGTGTAGGGAGAAGCTCAGGCGTAGCGTCATTTCCAACAGGCATATAGTGGAAATACCACATAAAGTAAACGCCTAATTCCTTCATCTTGTCAAGGAAGTCCTTGGATGTGATTGCGTCATAGTTTGCGCTTGTATAGCAGCATGAAATACCATAGATAAGCTTCTTTCTCTGAAGGAGCTCTATGGCCTTCATTACCTTCTCATATACGCCCTTGCCGCGGCGGTTATCTGTAGCGTCGCCGAAGCCCTCGAGTGAGATTGAAGGGTAGAAATTGCCTACTCTTAACATCTCATCAGCAAACTTCTCGTCTATAAGTGTCGCGTTTGTGAAGCTTAAGAACACACAATCATTGTGCTTTTCACAGAGCTTAATAAGGTCATCTTTTCTTACAAGTGGCTCGCCACCTGTATAGATGTACATATAAATGCCGAGTTCCTTGCCCTGTTGGATAATAGAATCAATCTCATCGAAGGAGAGATTTAACTTATTGCCATACTCAGCTGCCCAGCAGCCTGTGCAGTGAAGGTTGCATGCGCTAGTAGGGTCAAGAAGAATAGCCCATGGAATATTGCAGTTATATTTCTCCCTAAGCTTGTCCTGGGTCTTCCATCCTTTTAAGTTTACGTTAAAGAAGAAGTTGTTGCTGAATGTCTTCATAACGTGAGGATCCACATCGTTAATCACATGGCGGACAAACGGATAATATGGGTGAGAACTGTCCTCAATGGCCGCTCTTATGGCCTTTCTCTGTCCTACAAAATTGTCTCCCGCAAATCTGTCGACCCAGTCCATGATCTTGACCATGTTCTTGTCAGGATCCTTGTAGATGTAGTCGAAGGTTTTGCTTAAGCCTAACTGTTCAAGTGAAGTTACAACTCCCATGTCTGTTACCTACCTTACCTCTCAGAATTATTGCTATAGTTTCAACGGATAAACTTATCCCGTTTATAGTTTTACTATATTAAGTATTTTAGAATTTTTCAGAGAGTTTTTCAAGTTACAAACACGGGCGAGTGTAGCACAAGGTAAGGGGACACACCAGATAAAAATTCTGCAAACTACGTTTACATAATTTTTATCTGAGTATGTCCCCATGGAAGCGATAGGACTCCAAAGTCATTGCCTTACGAAAGTTAAGCCGTAGGCGGTTTCCATAAATTTGCGAATCTCATTCTTCATGCCGAGGCAGGCTTCTGTCTCAGAATTATAGTGAGAAAGTCCAACCCTGTCCTTCCTGTCAGCGAAGAAGACGTTCCAGCCGTCATTTGAGTGCTCAAGGCAGATCCTGTTGTTGTGAGCCCCATTGAGTGAATAAAGCTTCGCCGGTACGAGGTGTTCCTTTAAAAATGTTCCGAGCTCCTTTGTATTCATAAATTGCTCCTTTCTGTTATCGAAGACGCAACACGTAGTTTTTATTACTACATCTACTATATCACAAAACCGCTAATTATGCAATACCATTTTTCATGTCGGAAAATATGTTATCTTTTTCTCGTATTTCATAACGGACAGTTATGCTATAGTAAGCTTGATACATTAAACACACAGGAGGCAATTATGCAATACGGTCATTTTGATGATGAAAAACAGGAGTATGTTATCACACGCCCTGATACACCTACGGCGTGGGCGAACTACTTAGGTTCACCTGAATACGGCGCCCTCATTTCCAACAACGCCGGTGGATACAGCTTTGTTAAGAGCGGCGCTGACGGGAGAATCATCAGGTATATTTTTAACTACTTCGATGAACCCGGCAGATACATTTACATTAGGGATAACGAGTCGGGTGACTACTGGTCCGCTTCATGGCAGCCTGTAGGCAAGCCGCTCGACAAGTATAAGTCTGTCTGCCGTCACGGCACCGATTATACGATTATTGAGGCTGACTATGAGGGAATTCATTCCGAGGCCACTTATTATGTGCCTTTGAATAAGACCTACGAGGTGTGGCATACTAAGATAAAGAATACTAGTGACAGACCTAGAAAGCTCACAGTTACAGGCTATTGCGAATTTACAAATCACAACAATTATGAGCAGGATCTTGTAAATATGCAGTATTCGCTCTATGTCACCGAGACGAAATTCCGTGGGGATTATATCCGCCAGACCTGTAACGGTAACCTTTACCATGAGGGCTCAAACGAGAAGGTTAACAATTCCTGCTTAGAGCGTTTCTTCGGTCTCTCAGGAGCCCCTGTAAGCTCTTATTGTGGTGACAAGGCCGCCTTCCTTGGAGCCTATAGAAAATATGACAGACCAATTGGAGTTGAGAAGGGAGATTTAGGGAACGTTCTCAATTTCTGCATGAACAGCTGTGGCGCTCTTTCTACAGTAATAGAATTGGCTCCCGGTGAGGAAACTGAATTTTCTTATACTCTCGGTCTTAAGGGGGATAAGGAAGCTCGTCAGATAGTTGATCACTATAAGGATCGGTCAGTTATTGATGCTGAGCTAAAGGAGCTTATCGACTACTGGCACGGGAAGCTGGCTCATTTCCATATCGAAACTCCTAACAAGGAGTTCAACACCATGATAAATACCTGGAACGCTTTTAACTGTTTCATCACATTTACCTGGTCGAGAGCGGCTTCATTTATATACTGTGGCATGAGAAATGGCTATGGCTACCGTGATACAGTTCAGGACATCCAGGGTGTTATTCACCTCGCCCCGGCTGCTGCGAAGAAGCAGATAGAGCTCATGCTCTCCGGTCAGGTTGATAATGGTGGCGCGCTTCCTCTGGTTAAGTATACCCATAATCCGGGTCATGAGCTTACTCCTGAGGATAAAGAGTATGGCGCTGATTACAGGGCTGATGATGCCTTATGGCTCTTCCCTACTGTCTATAAATATATAGCCGAGTCGGGAGACATAGCATTTCTCGATGAAGTCATTCCATTTGCAAATAAGGATGAGGGAACAGTTTATGAGCATTTAAAGAGGGCTATTCATTTCTCTGAGACTCATAGTGGAAAGCATGGTCTTCCGGCAGGTCTCACAGCTGACTGGAATGACTGTCTCAACCTTGGAAAGCAGGGCGAGTCTGTATTTGTTGCTTTCCAGTTCTATTACGCTATGCGTCTCCTTAATGAATTCGCTGAGGTCAAGGGAGACAAGGCTTATTCCTCCGAGTTAGTCGATAAGATGGCTGATTTCAAGGCAAAATTAAATGATATCTGCTATGATGGCGACAGGTATGTAAGAGGACTTTCTGAGAGTGGTCGTGTAATCGGAAGCCGTGACAACGAGGAAGGAAGTATGTGGCTGAATCCTCAGAGCTGGGCAGTTATCTCCGGTGCTTATGATGATGATAAGATAGGGCCTGCCCTTGAAAATGTACATAAGCTGTTAAATACCGACTGGGGTGTAATGCTTTTGGCTCCTTATCTAAAGGATCATGCGCTTCCTGAGACGGGCGCTGTATGCTTTAACCCGACTGTTAAGGAAAATGGAGGTATTTTCTCACAGCCTCAGGGATGGATAATTCTTGCTGAATCCCTTATGGGCCACGGAAACAGGGCTTTTGAATATTATTCTGAAAACTGCCCTGCGATGCAGAACGATAAGGCCGAAATAAGATGCATCGAGCCTTATATCTACGGTCAGTTTACCGAAGGAAACGCAAGCCCGTATCATGGCCGTTCACATGTTCACTGGCTCACCGGTACCGCTTCAACAATTATGGTTGGCTCAGTTGAAGGTATTCTCGGCATGAGACCGGATATCAATGGTATCAAAATTGCGCCTTCTATTCCATCTGCATGGGATAAGATGACTATCGATAAGGATTTTAGAGGTAAGAAGTTACATATTACCGTTCTTAATCCTGACCATAAGGAGTCCGGATTCTCTTCTATGACAGTCAATGGAAAGAAGTTTGATAGCAGCTATATACCTGCGGATGAGCTCGCTGATACAAATGAAATTGTACTGACACTTTAATTTAATCTCCTTCCATATAGGAAGGAGATATAATAAAAAGGAGACGCTTACGCGTCTCCTTTTTATAATCGCGGGACACACTTCAGTGTGTCGCCGTTCCTTATTACTCGATGATAGAAACAACCTTACCTGAACCTACAGTACGGCCACCTTCACGAATAGCGAATGAAAGTCCCTGCTCCATAGCGATTGGGTGGATGAGCTCGATAGTCATCTCGATGTTATCGCCAGGCATGCACATCTCTGTTCCATCAGGAAGCTTTACAATACCGGTAACGTCTGATGTTCTGAAATAGAACTGTGGACGATAGTTGTTGAAGAAAGGTGTATGACGACCACCCTCATCCTTGGTAAGTACGTAAACCTGAGCTGTGAACTTAGAATGGCACTCTACTGTACCAGGCTTGCAAAGAACCTCACCACGCTCTACCTCATCACGGTTTACACCACGAAGAAGGCATCCGATGTTATCACCGGCTTCAGCGAAGTCAAGCATCTTACGGAACATCTCGATACCGGTAGCGGTAGTCTTTCTGTTCTCCTTACGTCCACCAACGATCTCAAGTTCATCGTTAAGATGAAGTGTACCACGCTCTACACGTCCGGTAGCAACGGTACCACGACCGGTAATGGTGAAGATATCCTCTACAGGCATAAGGAATGGCTTATCGTTATCACGAACAGGTTCCTTGATATACTCATCAACAGTATCCATGAGCTTCATGATGCAATCGCCCCAATTAGCGTCTGGGTTCTCAGCGTCAACAGGATCTCCTGAAGCCATCTTAGCTGGCTGTGAAGCGTCCTGAAGAGCCTGGAATGCAGAACCACGAACGATTGGGCATCCTTCGAAGCCATACTCTTCTAGCTGCTCTGTAACTTCCATCTCTACAAGGTCAAGAAGTTCAGGATCATCAACCATATCGCACTTGTTAAGGAATACTACGATATAAGGAACACCTACCTGACGGGCAAGAAGGATATGCTCCTTTGTCTGAGCCATAACACCATCAGTAGCTGCAACAACAAGGATGGCACCATCCATCTGAGCAGCTCCGGTGATCATGTTCTTAACGTAATCTGCGTGTCCCGGGCAGTCAACGTGTGCGTAATGTCTCTTCTCAGTCTCATACTCAACGTGAGCGGTTGAAATGGTTATACCACGTGCTCTTTCCTCCGGAGCCTTATCGATCTGATCGAAGGCAACTGCGTCATCAATACCAAGTCTCTCTGAGAGAACCTTTGTGATGGCTGCTGTAAGAGTAGTCTTACCATGATCTACGTGACCAATGGTACCGATATTAACATGTGGTTTTGTTCTTTCGAACTTCTGCTTTGCCATGTGTTTATTTCCTCCTGAAAAATTGTCCTTTTTTACATAGGACCATATGTCTATATTTTATATCAAACTATGAAATATTGCAAGATATTATTTCTTATTCTTAGCAAGCTCATCTGCTCTTGCCGCAAGAACCTTATCCTGTACGTTCTTAGGAACTGCTTCATAGTGATCGAAGAACATGGAGTAGTTACCACGTCCCTGTGTCTTAGAACGAAGATCTGTTGCGTAACCAAACATCTCAGCAAGTGGAACAAATGCCTTGACAAGCTTACCGTTACCAACATCTTCCATTCCTTCAACACGGCCACGACGGCTGTTTACATCACCGATAACATCGCCCATGTATTCCTCAGGCATTGTTATCTCGACCTTCATGATAGGTTCGATAAGTGTAGACTTACCCTTAACCATAGCGTCCTTCATAGCCATAGAACCGGCAATATGGAAGGCCATTTCTGAAGAATCGACTTCATGGTAAGAACCATCGTATACGTTAGCGTGAACACCGATTACAGGATATCCGCCAAGTACACCTGCGTGGCTTGCTTCTTCGATACCGTCGAAGATAGGCTGGATAAATTCCTTAGGAATATTACCGCCAACAACGGTTGATTCGCAAGTAACTGTCTCTTCGCCATTGAAATCAAGTGGTGAGAACTTAACCTTACAATGTCCATACTGACCACGACCACCTGACTGACGAACGAACTTAGCTTCAACATCACAAGGCTGAGTAATGGCTTCACGATAAGCAACCTGAGGAGCTCCGACGTTAGCTTCTACGTTAAATTCACGGAGAAGACGGTCTACGATAATCTCAAGATGAAGCTCGCCCATTCCGGCGATAATTGTCTGGCCTGTTTCCTGATCTGTATGAGCACGGAAAGTAGGATCCTCTTCAGCAAGCTTTGCGAGAGCGTCTACAAGCTTACCCTGGCCTGCCTTTGTCTTAGGCTCGATAGCGAGCTCAATAACAGGATCCGGGAACTCCATAGACTCAAGGATTACAGGATGCTGCTCATCGCAGAGTGTATCACCTGTTGTAGTAGTCTTAAGACCAACAGCAGCAGCGATATCTCCTGAGAATACTTCCTCGATTTCAGTTCTCTTATTAGCGTGCATCTGAAGGATACGTCCGATACGCTCTTTCTTATCCTTCGTAGAGTTAAGTACGTAAGAACCTGCTTTACATGTACCGGAATATACACGGATAAATGAAAGCTTTCCTACGAATGGGTCTGTCATGATCTTGAAAGCGAGAGCTGAGAAAGGCTCATCATCTGATGACTTTCTTGTAATCTCATTTCCGTCAAGATCGGTACCCTTGATATCAGGTACATCGGTAGGCGCCGGCATATATTCGATAACGGCGTCAAGAAGCTTCTGAACACCCTTATCGCGATATGCTGAACCGCAGAGTACTGGAATAGCTGTACCGGCGATTGTAGCCGCGCGAAGTGCCTTCTTCATATCTTCAACTGATGGCTCTGTTCCATCAAGGTAAGCCATCATAAGTTCATCATCAAGCTCGCAGATAGACTCAACAAGCTTTGTATGGTACTCATCGCACTGGTCCTTCATGTCGTCAGGAATTTCCTTGACAACGACATTCTGACCCTTATCACCTTCGAAGTAATATGCCTGCATCTCAAAGAGATCGACAATGCCTTCGAACCAATCCTCTTTACCGATAGGTAATTGAAGTATTATAGGGTTCTTACCGAGCTTTGTCTTGATCTGCTCTGTAGATCCAAGGAAATCAGCTCCGATGATATCCATCTTATTGATGAATGCGATACGTGGTACGTTATACTTATCAGCCTGGCGCCATACGTTCTCAGACTGAGGCTCAACACCGCCCTTAGCATCGAAGACGCCGACAGCGCCGTCAAGTACTCTGAGTGAACGCTCAACCTCTACTGTGAAGTCTACATGCCCCGGGGTATCAATAATGTTGATACGATGCTCAAGAGCTCCCGGCATTGGCTTGCCTTCCTTCTCTTCAGTCCAGTGGCAGGTAGTAGCGGCAGACGTGATGGTGATACCTCTTTCCTTTTCCTCGTCCATCCAGTCCATGGTGGCCGTTCCTTCGTGAGTATCACCTATCTTATAGTTAACACCGGTATAGTACAGAATACGCTCGGTAAGAGTTGTCTTACCGGCATCGATGTGCGCCATAATACCGATGTTCCTGGTTCTCTCCAGTGGATATTCTCTAGTACCCAAAAATGTGTCCTCCTATTACCAACGATAGTGAGCAAATGCCTTGTTGGCCTCGGCCATCTTGTGCATATCCTCTTTCCTCTTGACTGCTGATCCTGTATTGTTGATAGCGTCGAGGATCTCATTGGCAAGTCTCTCTTCCTGGGTCTTCTCGCCTCTCTGACGAGAGTACTGTGTGAGCCAGCGAAGCGCGAGTGTCTGTCTTCTTTCTGGTCTGATCTCGACAGGTACCTGATATGTAGCACCGCCGATACGTCTTGCCTTTACCTCAAGTACAGGCATGATGTTGTTAAGAGCTTCCTCAAAAGCGTCAACGGCCTTCTTGCCGCTCTTCTCTTCTACTCTTGCGAATGCTCCGTAAACGATCTTCTGCGCAACACCCTTCTTACCGTCAAGCATTACGTTATTGATAAGCTTTGTAACGATCTTGCTGTTATAGACTGGGTCCGCGAGAACATCTCTTTTAGCTATATGTCCTTTACGTGGCACGTTTCTTCCCTCCTAGTAAGAATACTGATATACGTCAGATTCTAAGGTACTCACTGCCCCGCCGTCGTTAAACTCGGACAGGCAGTGCCCGTGTCCTAAATTGAAAATCATGTGAAATCAATCCGGCACTTTTAATCCTTAAGTCTCTGATCGTCTGTGGTAAAAATTACTTGCTTTCCTTTGGCTTCTTAGCGCCATATTTGCTGCGGGCCTGACGTCTCTTAGCGACACCTGCAGTATCAAGTGTACCACGAACGATGTGATATCTTGTACCAGGAAGGTCCTTAACTCTGCCTCCACGGATAAGAACAACACTATGCTCCTGAAGGTTGTGGCCTTCTCCAGGGATGTAGCTTGTTACTTCGATACCGTTTGAAAGACGAACTCTGGCGATCTTTCTAAGCGCTGAGTTAGGCTTCTTAGGGGTAGCAGTTCTGACAGCGGTGCAGACGCCTCTCTTCTGAGGAGAGAATGTCTCGATTTCAGACTTTCTGAGTGAGTTTACGCCTACAAGAAGAGCCGGAGACTTAGACTTCTTAGAGCTTGTCTGTCTGCCCTTTCTTACGAGCTGATTAAAAGTTGGCATTAATTTCACCTCCATTCATAAAATTAATAAAAGCTGCGTGTCTAAATTATACTACAGACACACAGCTATATATTATAATACTTATTCTGTTGGTTGTCAAGTAAATCCGTGCCAGGTACCAAAAAATTTTTATAAACTTCGCAAGTATTTCCGTGCCAGGTACACAAAAATTTCTGTAAACTTCGCTTCGCTCGTCTACATAAATTTTAGTGGACCAGGCACTAGCTGGCACTAACCAACTTTACTTCTCATCATCATCATCAATGACGTCAACACCATCATTCTCAGCGCTGTCATCATCATCCATGAGAAATCCTTCATCATCATCGTCATCATCAGCCTGATATGGTGGGAAAAGTCCCTCATCATCATCAAGATTAAGCTCTTCGCTCTCCTTGGCTGCCTCTGCGGCTGCCTTAGCTGCCGCGATCTTCTCATCAGTATCAAGCTTTACTGAACGATAATACTTCATACCGGTTCCGGCAGGAATGAGCTTACCAATGATAACGTTTTCCTTGATACCGTTCAGGTGGTCAATCTTGCCCTTGATAGCGGCATCGGTAAGAACTCTTGTAGTCTCCTGGAATGAAGCCGCAGCAAGGAAGGAATCAGTAGCAAGACTTGCCTTGGTAATACCAAGCATAATCTGTTTTCCTTCAGCCGCCTCAAAGCCTTCATCAAGAAGTGATTCGTTAAGATCCTCGAACTCGATCTTATCAACAAGCGTGCCAGGTAAGTAGTCTGTATCGCCCTGCTTCTCGATTCTGACCTTCTTCATCATCTGGTGAATGATCATCTCGATATGCTTATCGGCGATTTCAACACCCTGCAGACGGTAAACACGCTGAACCTCTCGAAGGATATAGTTCTGAGCCGCTGCGACACCCTGAATCTTAAGGATATCATGAGGGTTAATACTACCTTCTGTGATAGGATCACCGGCTTCAAGTTCCTCGCCGTCCGAAATGTTCGGCTTAAGTCTTGAACCGTAAGGAATGAGATAAGTCTTGCTCTCACCGGTCTCATCGTTAGTAACGACGACTTCCTTCTTCTTCTTAGACTCTTCTATCGTAACCTTACCCGGAATATCCGTGATAATAGCAAGTCCCTTAGGCTTACGTGCCTCAAAAAGCTCCTCTACACGAGGAAGACCCTGGGTGATATCACCACCGGCAAGTCCGCCCGCATGGAAGGTTCTCATCGTAAGCTGGGTACCCGGTTCACCGATAGACTGAGCGGCGATGACACCGACAGCCTCACCAACCTGTACAGGCTGTCTTGTTGCCATGTTAGCACCGTAGCACTTAGCGCACACGCCCATATGTGAGCGGCATGAAAGCACTGTACGAATCTTAACCTTAGCCTTACGTCCGGCATCCTGGATTGCCTTGGTGGCAACGACTCTTGCGGCTCTCTTAGCGGTGATCATATGGTTTGCCTTAACTATAAGGTCGCCATTGTCATCGTAGATGTCCTCGCAGGAATATCTGCCTGTTATACGTTCCTCAAGGCTCTCAATAAGCTCATTTCCTTCGTAGAAGGCCGAAACATAGATTCCCGGAATTTCTTTCCTGCCTACTGCGCAATCGGTTTCCTTAATAATAAGCTCCTGAGATACATCGACAAGACGTCTTGTAAGGTAACCTGAGTTCGCTGTACGAAGCGCTGTATCTGAAAGTCCCTTACGAGCGCCGTGAGCGGAAATGAAGTACTCCAGAACGTCCATGCCTTCACGGAAGTTCGACTTGATAGGAAGCTCGATGGTACGGCCCTGCGTATCCGCCATAAGACCACGCATACCCGCGAGCTGCTTAATCTGCTGGTCGGAACCACGGGCTCCGGAATGAGCCATCATGTATATATTGTTGTAGTGATCGAGGTGCTCCATAAGAGCGTCCCTGATCTTGTTATCGCAGTTGTTCCAAACCTCAATTACTGCCTTATAACGCTCTTCCTCGGTAAGAAGACCACGACGGAAGTTCTTCGCTATCTTCTCTATTGTCTGCTCGGCCTCATTAAGGTAGTCCTGCTTTTCAGGAGGAACAGTCATATCGGAAATAGAAATGGTAATTCCTGACAGTGTTGAGTACTTATATCCGAGAGCCTTGACGCGGTCCATGATTTCAGCAGTCTTGGTAGCGCCAAGATTAACCATGCACCTCTCAAGGATCTTCTTCAATTCCTTCTTCCTTACGAGAAAATCGACCTCAAGCTTAAGGAAATTCTCAGGATCAGACCTGTCAACAAATCCTAAATCCTGTGATATGGCCTCATTGAAAATGAAACGTCCAAGTGTAGACTCTATCATTCTTGAGGCTTTATGTCCATCCTTATCGATTCCCGTACGACGAATCTTAATCTTCGCCTGAAGGGTGATGTAACCATTGACATAAGCGAGTATCGCTTCATTCATGCTTGAGAAGCTCATACCCTCACCCTTGTCACCCGGTTTCTCAAGTGTAATATAGTATACACCGAGAACCATATCCTGGGTAGGAACGGTAACAACACCACCGTCTGACGGCTTAAGTAAGTTGTTAGGTGAAAGCAGAAGGAAACGGCACTCTGCCTGAGCCTCTACAGAAAGAGGAAGGTGGATAGCCATCTGGTCACCATCGAAGTCGGCGTTGAAAGGCGTACATGCGAGAGGATGAAGTCTGATGGCCTTACCTTCTACAAGTACAGGTTCAAATGCCTGAATACCAAGTCTGTGAAGCGTCGGGGCGCGGTTTAACATTACAGGGTGATCCTTGATAACATCCTCAAGAACATCCCATACCTGTATCTCCTGACGCTCAACCATCTTCTTTGCTGACTTGACGTTATGAGCTATATTTCTTGAAACGAGTTCCTTCATTACGAAAGGCTTGAAAAGCTCAATAGCCATTTCCTTAGGAACACCGCACTGATATATCTTAAGATCAGGGCCGACTACGATAACCGAACGTCCTGAATAGTCAACACGCTTACCGAGGAGGTTCTGTCTGAAACGTCCCTGCTTACCCTTTAACATATCTGAAAGAGACTTGAGAGCCCTATTACCGGGGCCTGTTACAGGACGACCGCGACGACCGTTATCTATAAGGGCGTCAACTGCCTCCTGAAGCATTCTCTTTTCATTTCTTACAATTATTTCCGGCGCGCCGAGTTCAAGAAGTCTCTTGAGACGGTTGTTTCTGTTGATAATACGACGATAGAGGTCATTCATATCAGATGTAGCGAAACGTCCGCCGTCAAGCTGAACCATAGGACGAAGATCAGGCGGAAGTACCGGAACAACAGTAAGAACCATCCATTCAGGCTTGTTGCCTGACTCTCTGAAGGCTTCGATAACATCGAGTCTCTTGATGATTCTCGCCTTCTTCTGTCCTGAAGCGCCCTTTAATTCATTCTTAAGCTCTGTGGACTCCTTCTCAAGGTCTATGCCCTTAAGAAGCTCGAGGATAGCCTCCGCGCCCATTCCGGCGCGGAAGCTGTTGCCCCATTTATCATAAGCTTCCCTGAACTCCTTCTCGGAAAGGATCTGCTTAAATGATAGGTCTGTTTCACCCTTGTCAAGTACTATATATGACGCGAAATAGAGGACCTTCTCGAGTACCCTCGGGGAGAGGTCGAGAATGAGACCCATACGGCTTGGAATTCCCTTGAAGTACCAGATATGGGAAACAGGAGCGGCAAGCTCTATGTGGCCCATACGCTCACGGCGAACCGTGGCCTTAGTTACCTCAACACCGCAGCGGTCACAGATTACGCCCTTATAGCGAATCTTCTTATACTTACCGCAGTGGCATTCCCAGTCCTTTGTAGGTCCGAATATTTTCTCGCAGAAAAGACCGTCCTTCTCCGGCTTCAATGTCCTGTAGTTTATGGTCTCAGGCTTCTTAACTTCGCCATGTGACCACTCCTTTATCTTCTCAGGTGAAGCAAGTCCGATCTTAATTGCGTCATAAGTGATCGGCTGAATATTCTCTGTGCCTAAATCCGGCATTATTGTTCTCCCTTCACAAAAGGTCCGTTATCAGAAATTGTCATCATCATCGAATGTTCCCATATCACCGTCATTAAGTGAAGGAGCATCCATGTTCATATCATCAAAGTCCATATCGGAATCGCTGTCGTCATCTGTATAGTCATCATTGCTGCCAGACCCGCCCGAAAGTCTTGAATCATCCTCAAGCTCCTCAGCGGTACCGGTTGAGAATCCGTCAGCGCCCGAAGGCTCACTGTCAAATGTAAATGTGTCGTCGCTCTCGATAAGAGGCCTGAAATCTTCATTGTTGCCATAGTCGACATCCTCGGTCATCTTGACCTCATTTCCGTTCTCATCAAGAACAGTGATGTCAAGAGCAAGGGACTGAAGCTCCTTAAGAAGAACCTTGAAGGACTCAGGAATACCGGGCTCGCTGATATTCTCACCCTTAATGATAGCTTCGTATGTCTTAACACGTCCGACAACATCATCAGACTTAACGGTAAGGATTTCCTGAAGCGTATAGGCTGCGCCGTATGCCTCAAGAGCCCAAACCTCCATTTCTCCGAAACGCTGGCCACCGAACTGGGCTTTACCACCGAGTGGCTGCTGGGTAACGAGAGAATATGGGCCTGTAGAACGAGCATGGATCTTATCATCAACGAGGTGGTGGAGCTTGAGGTAATTCATGAAGCCTACTGTGGTAGGGCCTCCGAAGAACTCACCGCTTCTGCCGTCGCGAAGCTGGATCTTACCATCGGCGGAAATAGGTACGCCCTTCCACTCTTCCCTTGACTCTGTATGAGTCATGAGGTAATCCATAACCTCTTCACTGACCTGATCCTTATATTTTTCCTTGAATTCATCGAGATCCATGTTGACATAGTCATTAGCCATTCTCATGGTATCCTCGATGTCTTCCTCGCTTGCGCCGTTGAAAATAGGTGAAGTTACCTTAAATCCAAGCACGGTAGCCGCAAGTGAAAGATGAATCTCAAGTACCTGTCCGACGTTCATTCGAGAAGGTACGCCCAGCGGGTTAAGCACGATATCAAGCGGACGGCCGTTAGGAAGGAATGGCATATCTTCTACAGGAAGCACCCTTGAAACGACACCCTTGTTACCGTGACGGCCGGCCATCTTATCTCCGACCTGAATCTTTCTCTTCTGAGCTATATAGACGCGGACACTCTCATTTACTCCCGGAGGAAGCTCATCGCCGTTCTCCCTTGTAAATACCTTGGCATCAACGATAATACCATATTCACCGTGAGGAACACGGAGTGAAGTATCTCTTACTTCTCTGGCCTTCTCGCCGAAAATAGCGCGAAGAAGTCTCTCCTCGGCAGTAAGCTCGGTCTCACCCTTAGGTGTTACCTTACCTACGAGAATATCGCCTGCGCGAACCTCAGCGCCGATTCTGATTATACCGCGCTCATCGAGATCCTTAAGAGCGTCATCACCGACACCCGGCACATCCCTTGTGATTTCCTCAGGTCCGAGCTTAGTATCACGTGATTCGCACTCGAATTCCTCTATATGTACACTTGTAAATGTATCATCTCTTACAAGTCTCTCGGAAATGAGGACGGCATCCTCGTAGTTATAGCCTTCCCACTCGATAAATCCGATGAGAGGGTTCTTACCGAGTCCAAGCTCGCCACCGGCTGTTGAAGGGCCGTCTGCTATAACCTGGCCTGCCTTGATGTGGTCGCCCTTAAATACGATAGGGCGCTGGTTAATGCATGTACCCTGGTTACTTCTCGCAAACTTCTGTAACTTATATGTCTTCTTTTTCTTGTCTTCGTCAAACTTAACAGTGATGTGATCGCTGCATGACTCCTCTACAGTGCAGTCAGCCTCAGCGATTACGCAGACACCCGAGTCCTTGGCAACCTTCTCCTCGAGTCCCGTCGAAACAACAGGCGCTTCGGTAAAGAGAAGAGGAACGGCCTGACGCTGCATGTTCGAACCCATGAGGGCACGGTGGGCATCGTCGTTCTGAAGGAAAGGAATCATAGACGTAGCAGGTGAAAATACCATTCTAGGAGATACGTCCATGAGGTCGATTCTCTTCTTATCGTAAGTGGATGTCTCTTCCCTGAAACGACCGGAAACAGACTCATTTATAAAATGCCCTTCTGCGTCAAGAGGCTCATTTGCCTGAGCGACAATGAACTTATCCTCTTCATCGGCGGTAAGGTAAACAACATCCTTGGTTACTACAGGATTGTTCTTATCTGTCTTGTCAACCTTTCTGTATGGAGCCTCTACGAAGCCATACTGGTTAATCCTTGCGTAGCATGCAAGGGAGTTGATAAGACCAATGTTAGGTCCCTCAGGGGTCTCAACAGGACACATCCTGCCGTAGTGAGTATAGTGGACATCGCGGACCTCGAATCCGGCACGATCTCTTGAAAGACCGCCGGGACCAAGGGCTGACAGACGTCTCTTGTGGGTAAGCTCGCCAAGAGGGTTGTTCTGATCCATGAACTGTGACAGCTGGGAGCTTCCGAAGAATTCCTTAACCGCCGCGGTTACAGGCTTAATATTTATAAGGGACTGCGGTGAAACGGTAGCCGCGTCCTGGGTTGTCATTCTTTCACGGACAACTCTCTCCATACGGGATAGTCCGATACGATACTGGTTCTGAAGGAGCTCGCCAACAGACCTGATACGTCTGTTGCCGAGGTGATCGATATCATCATCATTTCCAATACCATACTCCAGATGCATACAGTAGTTGATGGAAGCGAAAATGTCTTCCTTCGTGATATGCTTAGGAATGAGGTCATGGATGTGGCTCTTAATGGCAGCCTTGAGCTCGTCGCTTCCGGTATCTCCCGGGAACTCATCCATGATTTCCTTAAGGGCAGGATAATAAACTTCCTCGGTAACCCTTACTGACTTCTTATCTATCTCAGGATAGAACTTCGCAAAGTCAACCATCATGTTGGAAAGAACCTTAACATTTCTCTCCTGGGTCTGAACGAGTACGTACTTAACTGCCGCGTCCTGAATTGTATCAGCCAGTTCGCTCGATACAACCGTACCTTCCTCAGCGATTACCTCGCCTGTCTCAGGATTGGTAACATCCTCAGCAAGCGTGAATCCGGCGATTCTGTTGTGAAGCTTAAGCTTCTTATTAAACTTATAACGGCCAACCTTAGCGAGGTCATATCTCTTAGGATCGAAGAACATGCCCTCAAGAAGGCTTCTGGCGCTGTCTACCGCAAGAGGCTCACCCGGACGAAGCTTCTTATAGAGCTCAAGAAGACCATCCTGATAAGACTCGCAGGTATCCTTGCCAAAGCTTGCCTCTATCTTAGGCTCATCACCGAACATATCGATGATTTCCTGATTGGTTCCTACTCCGAGCGCCCTTAACAGAACGGTAATAGGTACCTTCCTGTTACGGTCAACTCTTACGTAGAATACATCGTTAGAGTCAGTCTCGTACTCAAGCCAGGCGCCACGGTTAGGGATGACCTGGGAAGAGAAGAGTCTCTTGCCTAATTTATCATGATCTATGGTAAAATAAATGCCAGGGGAACGTACAAGCTGGCTGACGATAACACGTTCAGCTCCGTTAATAACGAACGTGCCTGTCTCTGTCATGAGCGGAAGATCACCCATGAAAATGTCATGCTCGCTGATCTCGCCATTCTCCTTATTACGGAGTCTGACCTTGACCTTCAGAGGCGCCGCGAACGTCGCGTCACGCTCCTTGCATTCATCTATCGAATACTTGTAGTCATCCTTCATGAGCTCGTAATCAACGAAATCAAGTGAAAGGTGGCCGCTGAAGTCCTCGATAGGCGAAATGTCGTCAAATACTTCCCTGAGTCCGTCTGTAAGGAACCAGTTGTATGAGTCTTTCTGCACTTCGATGAGATTAGGAATCTCAAGGACTTCTTCCTGCTTAGCGTAGCTCATCCTGATTCCGGTACCGGACTTGATTGGGCGTATAGTGTTCTTGTTCATTGACGTTTCACCCCTTGAACTGCTGATTAATGGTTTCTATGAAAATGCTTTGCATTTCGCTTGAAAATGTAGTATAATATAAAAATAGGCAAACGAAATCACAATAGCGCAATCTATATGATACCATTATAACTTTCTAATGTCAATGTTTTTTTTCGCAAACAATAAGCCGGAGCTTCCGCTCCGGCTTTTCCTTACAGTAGCTTAGCCACCGTTAAATCTTTTTCCTTTGAAAGGTCTACGAACTCATCTCCCACCGACACAACAGGGCGGGCAAGGGCATTTTTATTTACCATAATAATCTTGCCGACACGGCCATCGGAAAGCTCGCACCAGTTTCCGATATAATTTCTCGTTATATGCTCGAGGAAGGTCATAATATATCCCGGGTCATACTTCTGAATGCCTTCATATTCATAAATCTCAACAACCTTGAAGGGACTCACGTTATCACGGTAAAGACGCTGGCTTGTGATTGCGTCAAAGGTATCAACTATCGCTATAAGCTTCGCGTACGGATCTATCTCATTTTCCTTGAGGCCCTTAGGATAGCCTGAGCCATCACATTTCTCATGATGCTGGAGGGCACTGTTTAATATGTGCACATTATCGGTATGCTTTGAAAGGATATCATATCCTCTCTGCGGATGAGTCTTAACTATATTATACTGCTCATCAGTCAGCTTATGAGGGCTGTTAAGTATCGACGATGGGATAGTAACCTTACCTACATCATAGAGAAGACCGCACATACCGGCGAGCTCCACATGTTCCTTGGAGAACTTAAGCCACTTCGCGAGCTCGCAGGCCATAAGGCTTGCGCTTATGGCGTGGGCAAAGGTCACCTCGTCAGAATCACGCATGTTATTAACAAGGTCAACAACCGGAGTATCTCCCGTTGCGGACGACAGGCCATTTACAATGCGTCTTGATGACTCCTCTATGCTCTCAGTTAATGTTCCGCTGATAAGGTTGCCATAGAGCTTCCTCAGTTCAAAGGCCTCTTCCTTGAATTTCTCCTTAAATGCCCTAAAGGCCGGACTCTTCTTAACCTTATCGTTATAGGATTCCTTTTCACCCTTTACGGCAGTCTCAGGTTCTTTTGGCGCGTCTTCCTTTACTTCCTTAAAGTCCTTAATGTAGACAAAGTCAACCTTATGAGAATTAAGCTTCTCAACAGCCTCTTCGGTAACCGGCTCACCGGCATTGATTATAAGGAGACCTGCTTCCGAATACGTATCCTTCGCCATTATCATTCCCGGCATAAGGTCATTTGTGGCAACCATCTTCATATTAACGCTCCCTCCGCTGTCTCACGCGGCAGCTTCCTTAAAGTGTATATATGAATATTATCCCTTTAAATGAGCGAAAAGTCAATACTAAACTTTATAAAAATTTAAGCCGCGGCGAGTTTTCCTTCCTGCATGGTGTAAATACTGTCGCATGCGTCCGTTATACTGTCATCATGCGATACGATTATTACTATCCTGTCCTTTTTTAAAGAGCCAAGCATTTTCTTAAATAAGGCGACCGACTCTCTGTCGAGGTTGCTGGTCGGCTCATCGAGTAAAATCACTCTCGCGTCATAGTAAAGTGCCCTGCAAAGCTCTATCTGCTGGGCCTGCCCGCTTGAAAGCGATTTGCCACCCTCCTTTACCTCCGTCTCATAGCCATTATCAACTCCCGCAAGAACAGCGGCGATATTGGTTTCATTTTCAAGTTTATGAAGTAGATCGGCGTTCGCTTCCGGAGCGAATAAAGTTATATTATCTCTTATCGAACCGGAGAACAAGGTTTCATCAGCCGAGAGCAGTGATATTCTTGGATTGCTGGTCGCCGGAAGCTCTTCCCCGTTTTTGTCTTTAAAATATACCTTACCCTCGGCAGGGTCATAAAGGCCCGCTATCAGCTTAAGCAGCGTAGATTTACCTATACCGTTATCACCTTTTACGCAGTAGACATGATTGCGCTCAAAGGTCGCGGTCATTTCCTCAACAACCTCTCTGTCACCATACGCATATGAAATATCGTCAACCACAAGCTCGTCAAAATCATCATTATTGTCATCCGACGCTACGCAAACATCTGAATCTACATTTATTATTTCCTTTATCCTGTCAACAGATACGCTTGCCTTCGCGATTTCACTGATCTGCTGCGAAACCTGAGAAAATGGATTGATGATATAGTTCAGAAGTTGCACTATCGCTATAAGATTACCGAGTGTAGTTTCATTCTTCATTACAAGGAAGGAGCCAAAGCCGAGTGTAATCAGAACCATAGCGTAGCCTATCAGTGAATTGCAAAACGAAGCAAAGCCTTCCCATGCTCCGAACTTTATTTTCTCTCCGGCAAGGGTATTGAAATTCTTGCCAAACAGACCTAAAAATCTGTCCTGAGCCCTGAAGACCTTTATAGTTTTAACCTTCTCTATGTATTCCTGCATGAGGATTCTATTGCTCTCCTCTGCTTCCTTCCTCTTCTTGTCGGTCTTTGCGATAGGGAAATTAAAGAGGCTCACTATAGCAATAAGAACAGGGATAGCAATTAATATAGCTACAGCTATTTTCACGTTCAGCAAAAACAAGGAAATAATCGCGAAAATGGCAACACTGGCATTGCCTAGCAGCTTCATCGCAAGATTCGGGAAAAGTGAAGAGACATCCCCTATATCTTCAGTAAGCTTTGTAAGAACTTCTCCGGAATGAAATTTCTCTACCTGGTCGAGCTTGCCATGGAAAAATTTATCAAGAACTAATGTCTTCACCTTCTTCTCGGTTGAAGCCTCAATTTTCGCGCTAAGTACTGAACTGATAACACCTATAAGGCCTGCCATAACAACTGTAGCTACGGCCATTATAACGACTCTGCCTATTGTATAATCTGAATCGCCTGTTGCGATATCGACAAAGAGCTTAAGTACATAGGCAATCATCAAGGCGCAGAAAGCGCTGATGATAACTAAAACTGATAATAGCGCCAGTAAAAACCTGTTTCCTTTGGTCTTGTCAAAGATCCATTTTATATTATCTTTTTTCATAATCTCACCTTTAATATATCCTTGTAGACTATTCTACTTGCAAACAATTACGTAACCACTCCCCACTACTAAGCAAACAGAGCTCTCAACGGTAGGAACTTCCTCAAACTCAGAAAGATCCATAAGCAGTTCATCCATTTCTACTTCATCATCCATGGTTTTCGCCCCCTTCCATGTCCTTAAATCTGTTTACGCACTCCCTAATTGCTCCAATCGTCTGCGTCATATCATTTTTATGTATCTTAGACGGTATAAGATTTATTACAATAAGAGCAAGAGTAAAAATCATACAATTTGCCGGCATTCCAACTTTATCAGCTACGAAGCAGGTCAGGATATTAGCTAACAGTCCAGCCATATAGACGATAATTCTCTTATAAGGTGGCAACAAATATGATGTAGATGTATTTACAGTTGCCTTCATAACTCCCTTCTCAAACTTTATTTTTGGAAGGCAGCTCCTTCCGCCATACGCCTTAAGTGTAATGGAGTGGGCCATTTCATGTAAAATGATATTTACAATCATAAACGCGACACCGAGAGCCATGCTCCCAAGACTAATGTTTTTAAAGTCCATGAACGCTGCCACAAACAGTCTGACTAAAAATACCGGCGATATTAAAATCATCGTGTATCCCACTATATCAAGCCACTGAACCCCAGGAGCTTTAATTCCACTATTTTCAAGACTTGCGTAATAACTTCCAAGGCATTCCTTTGCTCTTCCCCTTTTATAATAATATTTATCATTTTTCTTTACGTGAAGGTAGCAGTAATTACCTTCTTCTGCCTCAAATACATCCATATCGTCATTAGAATAACGCATATAATTCGGGATTCTAATAATATTATCCATTTTGCACCGCCTTTACATTAATATCTGATATAAACTTCTTTACATCGTTGCCATATTCCGATACACTTTCAGAAAAGAGCAGTTTACAAACCTCGCAAGGATTTGAAACTCTGTCAGGCAGCGCCATCCCCATCGCACGGCTCATATGTAAAAATGAATCAAAACCGTAATTTCTCAGTATATAAAGAAGACCATTATTTCTTATCTTGTATAATACTTCCGGCATACCAATCTTCCTAATATCACCGATTTTTAGCTTGCTTCCGAAAATGTAGTGAGAGCAGCACGGATATATGCTTCCGTCAAAATATACCGTGATAATTCCATTATACCGGCAACGCAAATGTTCCGGTTTGATATTTCTTTCAAATAAATCATCGTTAAGCCTCCTTTTTGCGTTTCCAACCGGTTCACATGGAGCTGTCAGAAAATTTACAACTCCAGGGTCACTTTCGAAAGAATCTACGATATCTCCTATCTTTTCTCCCTTGCATTTTATTATGGCAATCTCGTATGGGAGATTAAGGCTGTTACAGGCCTTTACAATGCGACGAATGTTATCAATATCAACATATTTCGCATGATAATGGTCGTAGCTTACATTTAGCCTCGCCAGGCCTAAATTCTGCAATTCCTTTAGCTTTGCGTATGTCACTTCGTAGGATGTAGCCCAAAAGCCATTTGTAACTGTAGTGGGAGTAAAGCCTTTATCCTTGCAGTGGCTTATGAGCTCTTTCAGGACTTCATATCTAATAAATGGCTCACCGCCCGTCATGGATACTGTTTTAATGCTTGTTTCAACACAACTATCTATGAACTTCTCCATATCATCACAGGAAAGTTCCTCATTACAATGAGGAGAGCATTCCACACTGCATATATCGCAGTTCGCGGTACAGCGGTTGTGCATCATTATTCCCAAGGTCTTATATTCCATCAATTTCACCTCCAGGCTTTTTCCTTTCTTTCTGACACCAGTATAAGCCGTGGAGTAAAGACCATGTCAATAGGTTATTTTTTCAAATTTTGACTTCAAAATCAAAAAAACCTTGGGTTAACCCAAGGTTTTCTTCTTACGCATTAGTATCAGCCTTGAACGAATAAAGGCAATACTCCATTTCAATGTCTTTTTTCCTATCTAAAGTATTCCAATCTGATGAGGATTGCTTCATTACCAGTCTGCCGGTTCTATAGACCGATTCCTGTATCCATCCTATTTTTTCCATATCCCGCAGGAAATCATCTTCATCAGGGAACGGAATCGACTTGTCATAAAAAATGGTCTTAAAGCAATCGAGTCTGGTATTCTTCGTCACTCCCTTATAGAGATGTATATTGCCACATGAAGTATCTGTTATATCATAATCTTTCCAAAAACAGTAATCAGCATCGACCTCCAATGGAAATTTTTCCATATTTCCTGCGTAAAAAATCGTATTTTTCGGCAGAATATCACCTAAAAAGAATTTTGACGTAACATTGTCTCTGCGATGGATGATTGTTGTCGCATTCTGTGGCAATGATCTTAGAATAGCGCCATCAAGAAAGTCGCCAAAATCTCCATCAAACAATACCGTACCGGCCGGCCCGCTATGTTCCCTTACTATATCAGATATTTTTTCGCAGAAAACTCTGATATTAACAATATATTCCTTATCGTTGGTCTTTAAATATTTATCGAAAAGATCAGATAAGCCATCAGTGCGCACTTCGAGATCGGTTAACGGTTCATCTGAAAGAATGCCATAGCTTATAAAATATTTTTTACCACACTTAGGACAATGAAGTTCCCCTTCGATAACTTCATTGTGTTCAAGTATCGGATTAGAAAGTTCAAGACTCTCCTTACAGTCAGGGCAGCGCAGTCTTCCTATAAAATTGATTGGAATTCCGCGTGATACAGAGAGTACGTCCTTCTCCCCGCCTAGCCTTTTCTCGATTATGTTGTTTATCTTCTCAAGCCTCTTTATTTCCTGCTTGTTCTCCTTCAGTTTATTCATAAACCTCTGCCTAAAGTCACCTATATAGTTGAAGGTAGAGTTTGTGTACAGGGTCTGGAAGAGAAGATAGGCCTTCATCTCGTCTATCTTGAAGTTCATACTCTTAAGCGCCAGTATCGAATCCATCACGTCATCATCGATTTCGGTAAAGCAGTACTGGGTGTTCTCCCGGAAGGGTGTGAGGAGGCCCTCATCTATATAGTACCTGACCGTATCTACGGTTACATCGTGCTTTTTCGCAAATTCACCTATTTTCATTACCTTAACCTCTAATAAAGTTCTCTCTATATCTTAACACGATGTAGAAATAAATGCAACAAAAAAGGAACCCTTGCGGGTCCCTCTCTAAGACAACTTATGCTGTAAGCCCCTCCGGGGCTTACTTAGTCTTAGCCTACTCTCCCAGCCTAACGGCTGGGTCCCTCTCTAAGACAATTTATGCTGTAAGCCCCTCCGGGGCTTACTTAGTCTTAGCCTACTCTCCCAGCCTAACGGCTGGGTCCCTCTCTAAGACAACAATTACTTAAGAGTAACCTTAGCGCCTGCTTCTTCAAGCTTCTTCTTAAGTTCCTCAGCCTCTGCCTTAGGAGCAGCTTCCTTAAGAACCTTAGGAGCGGCCTCAACAGCTTCCTTAGCTTCCTTAAGTCCAAGGCCAAGAGCCTCACGAACAACCTTGATTACGTTGATCTTCTTATCACCAATCTCTGTAAGCTCTACATCGAACTCGGTCTTCTCTTCAGCAGCACCTGCAGCTGCACCACCTGCTACTACTACACCTGCAGCAGCTGAAACGCCGAACTCTTCCTCGCAAGCCTTTACAAGATCATTAAGTTCAAGTACAGTCATACCCTTGATGGCATCGATAAATTCCTGTGTTGTCATTTTAAATTCCTCCATTTAGATTTTAATCTGTTATATGTTATAAATGTACTGCCGCCTTTCAATGAGTGGCGGTCATCTGTGTTTGCCGATTACTCCGCAGCAGGAGCTTCAGGCTGCTTGTCCGCAATCTGCTTGAGTACACGGGCAAAGTTTGTAATAGGGCTCTGCATGCTTCCGAGAAGTCTTCCAAGAAGTTCGTCTCTTGAAGGGATAGAAGCGATAACTGCCATACCCTTTGCGTCATAGTAAGTACCGCTTACGACACCGCACTTAATCTCAAGTGCCTTAGCGTCCTTAGCGAACTTGCTGAGGATTCTCGCTGCAGCTGTAGCGTCCTCATAAGAAAATGCTACTGCAGTAGGTCCCTCAAGGCTATCATCTACCTGAGCGAAGTCTGTTCCTTCGAAAGCTCTCTTAAGAAGGGTGTTCTTGTATACCTTGTATACAACGCCTGCTTCTCTGAGTTCCTTACGGAGTTTTGTATCCTCCTCAACGGTAAGTCCGCAATAATTAGCTACAACAACGGAGCTTGCCTTCTCAGCGTTCTTCTTGATCTCGTCAACGATAGGCTGTTTGATTTCTACCTTAGGCATATATGTTCCTCCATTCTGATTCGTTCCGGAAATTAGCGGGTCCGGCAGACGTTTCGATTCTTTGGGGCTTGCGCCCTCCCGCCACTGTCACGAGCAATAAAAAAGCCGCAGTCGAAGACTACGGATATATTTTCTATAAAATATTCCTCGGTGGGCGATAGGACTTACACTGAAAAGCAGTACCCACTGTCTTCGGACAGTATATTTGATTGTTATGTAAGTTCTGTATGAAAGCTTCGCTTTCATACTGTGCGTTAGGAAACCTCCCCACCTTCTTGTTCAAAAGATTCTTTGGTGATTTCCTTCTGTATGTTCTGTATGAAAGCTTCGCTTTCATACTTAGCGCAAGGAAACCTCCCCGCCATCTTCGATGGCGGGTCCCCTCCTTGCACAACAGCTGGCACCGGGAGTCGGACCCGGGACCTCCGCACTACCAATGCGACGCTCTACCACCTGAGCCATGCCAGCATATGACCTCACGCTTGCGTGAGGTCCAGATAACTTCAACCGAAGGATTGAAGTTATCGTACTTTCAATAACAGAAAATCAGTTTACTGATTTTCTTCATTCGCTTTGCGAAGCAATGCGACGGACAACAAACATCATTATACTACAGCACAACTCAGATGTCAAGTACTTTTTTTATTTATTTGTAACTATTCAGCATTTTGGCCTTGTACTTGTCCGTATTCTCAGCAAGATACGTCCTCGCTTGCTCAGGCGTGAGGTTATAATCCGACTCTATACTGTCGATTATCTGTTCCTCCGTGAAATTATACTTACGCATGGTCTTAACAGTACCAAATATCTCACCCTCAGTTCTAACTTCCTCATTGGATTCATCTATTAATTGCTGCATGATATCACACATGGCCTCTATACCTCCTTCGTAGCTTTTATAATGTTTCTTGGTCTCCGATGTTATCGGAAACTTAGAGCTATAACTACTATCGTCCGTAAATACTCCCATCAGTTCCGAAACATCCGAGCCATCTCTAGCCTTAGCGTTTACATATACCTCATAAAAGCCATTATCCACAATTTTCCCGGTAATTATTTTTGCCTGCATTGCCATACCGTTCTTAAGGTTAGCTCTCTCACCGTCTTTATACATGGAAGCGTAAACTTAGAAAAGAAGGCTTCTTTGTTACCCTTCACGCCTTTAGCTGAGAAGCCAAGCTTCTCAGCCGCCTTAATAAGACCATAGACGTTCGTTCCCTGCCTGTCAGTTCCCGCGGCTTCCCTGATTCTAGCGATACTTGTCTTGTAATCATTCTGCTTGCAGATAGTCGCAAGGCAAGCGGCGCCACAGTCAGCGATGTCATGCTGTTTAATACAATAATATTTAATCATTTGAAATTTACCTTAGTAAACCAACCTAGAAAACTAATAAATGATTTTCATTAACCACTCATTGCACTTTAATAGTATATTGCTATTTTCTCGCATGGTCTTTCTTCATATATATTTTGTATCTTACCTCATTACCAAGCCACGCAATAACAGGAAAAAGCAAACATACTATTAAAGTGACAAAAAAGAATCTACGTTAAGTGACTTCTTAGCTATCACATCTCCAACTACCATTCCGCACATTATTCCGCACATTATAAGTAGTGTTCCACAAAAATGTTTCTTATAAAACATCCTAAATCCAATTTTTCTTTCTTCATTCCATTTAGAATAAAAGCTATGTAATTCTTTATTTAATTCATTTTTTAAAGTCATATTCAACCTCACGAAAACATATTTATACTTATATTATGTGATATGCTCATTATTTAAAAGAGCATAATAGATAATTTTCTCATATTTTCGTTAGCCTTTCCTTGCAGAAATAGAACACCGTTAGTCCTGTCGGGCCGAGGTGGGTTCCTACAACCGGCCCTACTCTTCCGATGATAACCTCGCGGGTCTTCCCGGTCGCAAGAACCATTTCCTTTAAGTCTTCGGCGTCATCAGGGCAGTCACAGTGGCAGATAAGAACCGGAGCGTCAGCATTTTCATCGAGGCTCTTAAGGTACATATCGCAGAGCTTCTTCACGGAAGGCTTCCTGCCGTGGGCCTTGCCTATGCTGACTAGATGCCCTTCATCATCGATGTCCCCTACAGGCTTCACCTGGAGGGCTGTTCCGAAAACAGCTGCTGCCTTTGAGAGTCTGCCGCCCCGGTTAAGGTGCATGAGGTCGCTTACAGTCCAGGTATAGGCGATATGAAGTCTTGTATTTTCAAGCCATTTAGCGTTATCCTCTATGCTCATTCCCTTGTCACGGTTAAGGGCCGCGAAATAAGTGTGATACCCCTGTCCGCCTGTCGCGCCTAAGCTATCTACAACCACTAATTTCCTGTCCGGATAATTCTCTCTCAGCTCGTCTGCAGCGATAAGAGCGTTACCATAAGTGCTTGACATCCCCGAGGTAAAACAGTTATATAATACGTCATGTCCCGAGGCAAGCAATGGTTCAAAAAAATCAATATATTCCTGCGGATTAATTGCCGCGGTACTTGCGAATAAGCCTAGCTCGATCCTCTGGTAGAATTCAGCGAGGCTCATATTTGAATTATTGTAGGTAGCGTCAAATACCGTGCCATCCGTCATTGTAACCCTCATCGGAATTACACGCACATCCTCCTTCTCCGCATACTCAGGAATAATATCCGAACACGCGTCAGTTACTATTATATAGTCTTCCTTAGCCATAACAAAAACCCTCTCTTATTTATTTAATTCGTTATAGAACATATACTGTTGCATCACACCGGCGCAGCCCTCGTATTTATCAAAAGGAAATCCGTCGGGATAATGTTCAGCCAATATCTGCTTCACATGCGTGTCTATCGGAAATGCCTCGAGCTTGTGAAGTCCGAAAATACATATACAGTCGGCGACCTTTTTGCCTATTCCATACTGCTTCATAAGCTCTGCCCTGGCTTCCTCATAGCTCATGCCGCGAAGCCTTCCCGGTTCAAAGGTACCTTCCATAACAGCGACGGCCATCTTATGAACGTACTCATCCCGATAGCCAAGTCCCAGGGAATGCAGTACATTTACAGGAATTTCAGATAAAAATTCAGGGTCCGGAAATGCCCCATTTCCGGTCATTTCGCATAGCCTCTCAATGCTTCCCCGAATTCTTTTAATATTGTTGTTCTGAGAAATGATAAATGATATAATCACTTCCCATAAATCCTGATTTAAAATTCTTATACCAAAACCTTTTTTAATCGACTCAGATAAATACGCGTCAGCCCGGTCGCATTTCGCCTTAATTTCTCCGTAGTCGGTATCAAGGTCAAAATATTTATACCATACCCGATCGAATTCATCTTCATCGCAGTTAAAGGCGAAGTCACTTCCATTCTGCGTTATCACTACCGAGTATACCCCTGTGAAAGCCTTATAGCAGGGGGCATTTCCATGAAAATGCTCCTCATTTTTAAACATAGCCGTTTCACTGTCATTCGCGGGCACCATCCTGAATACCTGCCCGCTGTCGGCTATCTGCTTAAGATCCATATCAGGGATTTTCTTAAATATCATCTAAGCCCCTTATTTCCAAAGCACTCTTTATATTTTTTTACATAATGGCACTGGTTGATGTAAAAATATATTCTTCTCTTAAGTCCAGCGTCACCACCGAAAAACATTGACTGGACATATTTTCCCTGATTAATTAACTCCTTCGCTTCATTTATAAGACTTTCATCGCTGACATATTTATAAATGACCTTCTTAGGAATTATGCTCCAGAGAACCTTATTATTCGCGATTGTGAAGCCGTCATCCTTATGGTAAATAATATCGTCCACAAGATATTTCGCGAGGTTATAACCTCCTGCGGTTACGAAATAGCTGCTTCTTCCCTGGCGGAGGTTCATTTCGAAGAGCTTATATTTTCCATCGCGCTCATCGTATTTCATATCGAAATTCGCGAAGCCGATGTAGCCGATATCCTCGAGGAAGCTCTTCATTTTCATGGAAAGCTCCTCGTCATAACCGTTAATTATGGCGGCGTAGCTTCCTATTCCTTCAGGGGTCTGTTCCTCAAGAAGAACACGTCCGAGAGAAATTAATTTCACCTTCTTATCGCTGCCGCAGTAAGCGTTCAGAACGCGCATATGGCTGTCATCGCCCGGAATATACTCCTGTAAAATGAGGGTGTCCTTGTAGCTTGAACCATAAATCGCATCAAGGATTTTCCTGTACTCGGTTTCATTTTCGGCAACAAAGACCTTCTTTTTATAAGGAAAATGGCAGTTCCAGTAAGCCACGGAATTCGAAGGCTTTATTATCATTGGGAAGCCAAACGGCGGCTTATGCTCCTTATAATTTTCAAATGTACACTCGTCTGTCTTCGGATATAAAAATCCGTATTTGTCGCAAACCTTATAAAAATTCTCCTTGAGTGACAGGTTCATTAAAAGGTCTTCATCTATGCATTTAAACTCATAAATATCTTTTAATTTATCCTGATTTCTAACGAGCAGTTTAATATAATTATCCCCGCAAGGAACGAGGAGGAGTTTTTTTCCTGTGTGGGTACTTGCAAATGCCTTCAGTGTCTCAACAAATATGTCGTCCTCTTCAAGCCTTGGCTCCTGCTTTACGACCTTAACAATCTTGCTGTTAGCGGTAGCGACAAGGGCTCCCTTACCTATAGCAAGACTGGTAATTCCGTATTCCTCATAAAATGATCTCGCCATGCCATAGGCGTTTGCGTCGGTGCCAAGAAGCACAGGTATAAAATCAACCGAATCCATTATTATTTTCCAGCTTTCTCTTTATTAATTCTCTGTCGTACAATTTCGTAAGAAAGAACTCCTGCCGCTACAGAAGCGTTCAGTGAGTCTATCTGCCCGAACATAGGTATTTTCACTACGAAATCGCACTTCTCCCGTACAAGGCGGCTCACGCCTTCTCCCTCTGAACCTATAACAAGACCGATAGGGCCGGTGAGATCTGTATCGTACATCAGCTGCCCGTCCATATCGGCGCAGGCAAACCACATGCCCTTTTCCTTTAATTCATCTATGGTCTGGGCAAGGTTTGTTACCTTTGCGACCTTGGTGTAATTAAGCGCGCCTGCGCTGGTCTTAGCAACTACATCAGTAAGGCCGACCGCATGGCGCTTAGTAATGATAACGCCATGGGCTCCCGCCTGGTTTGCGGTTCTTATGATAGCGCCAAGATTGTGAGGATCGGTAATATCGTCAAGGAGAATCAAAAATGGCGGTTCTCCCTTCTCCTTAGCTTCATCTAACATTTCATCAACAGTCGAGTAGTCATATGCCGCAATCCTCGCTACCGCTCCCTGGTGCTTGTCTGTTCCCGCTATCTCAGTAAGCCTGTCGCGGGTAACAAATGTTATAACCGTATCGGTCTTCTTTGCCGCGCGGATTATGGACTGGATAGGGCCATCCATAAGGCCTTTTTCTATATAAAGTCTGTCGACGGTTTTGCCCGAACGAAAGGCTTCAAGAACGGCATTTCTGCCTTCTATGATATTGCCGGCGCTTTCATCATCGCCGGATTTATCTCCGAAATTTACCATATGTTCCCTTTGCTTTCCAGTGACAGGTACTGTTAACACTTTGTGAACTGACGTTCACAGTCTGTTAACAGTACCTGTCACTTATCTAATGCGTCTATTCCTTCACTTATTAGTGTGAACATCCGCTCTGTCTGCCCGGTGAGGTAGAGGTAACCTAATAGGGCCTCAAAGCCGGTCGCCACACGGTATTCCTCTACTGAGGCGTTCTTTGCCTTAGTGTAGGAATGGGCGTTCCTGCCTCGTCTGTAAACGCCTGCCTCTTCCTCGGTGAGAAGGGGTTCTATGGCCCGCATAGACTTGCACTGGGCAGTTGCTCTTACAATCTTGCTGCAGCGTCTGTCTATTTTGTTTACAGGGGCATTGCCATTCTCTACAACTATAGTACGAACCACCAGGTCATACACGTCATCGCCGATATAGGCGAGCGTAAGCGGTGAAAATGTTCTGATGTCCTTTGGCGTTATATGGAAGAAATCTTCTATTCCACGTGCCGTATCACGTAAGCTTACGCTCTCTTCCACTTTACGCCCTCTCTTGTATCCTCGAGAATAATGCCCTTGCTCAAAAGCTCATCTCTTATCTCATCTGCCCTTGCGAAGTTCTTAGCCTTTCTCGCGGCCTGTCTTTCTTCTATGAGCTTCTCAACCTCTTCGGCAAGGTCATCCTTTTGTGGCGCCGCCTCGATTCCAAGGACATCGGAAAGCTTAATAATCTCATCGCGGACAGCATTTATCACTGACTTCGCGGTATCACTAGTCGCCTTGCTGTTAGCAAGCTTAACCATATTGAAAATGGCTGTGATGGCGTCGGTTGTGTTAAGGTCATCATCCATTGCCGCTTCAAAGTCAGCCCTGCATTTATCAACATCAGTTAGAAGAGCTTTCTCATCATCATTTTCCGCCCTGTCAGAGGCCTTCTCGGCTAAGAAGGCGAGGTTTTCTACGCATGTAGTGATGCGACCCAGTCCCGCCTCTGCTGCCTTAAGTGCCTCATCATTAAAATTAATCGGTCCCCTGTAATGGGCGCCAAGCATGAAGAAACGTAATACCTGTGGCTTCGTAGTCTCGTTTATCTTCCTTATCGTGATAAAGTTTCCGAGGCTCTTGCTCATTTTCTCGTTATTTATCTTAAGGTAGCCGTTGTGCATCCAGTATCTCGCGAATGGAACTCCGTTCGCGCACTCGCTCTGGGCTATTTCATTTTCATGGTGAGGGAAAATGAGGTCCTCGCCGCCGGCGTGAATGTCAATCGTGTCGCCTAAATATTTCTTAGCCATAACCGAGCACTCTATATGCCAGCCCGGACGTCCCTCTCCCCATGGCGACGACCATGACGGCTCGCCGGGCTTCTTAGGCTTCCAGAGGACGAAGTCGAGAGGGTCTTCCTTTTCGGTATTTACCTCAACTCTTGCCCCTGCCTCGAGATCGTCTATATTTTTATTTGAAAGCTTGCCGTATTCCTTATCACTTCTGGTTCTGAAGTAGACGCTGCCGTTCTTAGCGTAGGCGTGGCCTGTCTCGATGAGCTTTTCTATCATCTCGATCATGCCGCTTATCTCTTCGGTCGCGCGAGGATTCTTATAGGCAGGCTTCATGTTCATAGCCTTCATATCGGTTTTGGCTTCGGCTATATAGCGTTCGGCAACCTCAGAGGCCTCAATGCCGGCTTCATTTGCTCTTTTGATAATCTTGTCGTCAACATCGGTGAAGTTGCTGACATATTTTACCTTATAGCCCTTGTACTCGAAGTACCTCCTTAGCGTATCGAAAATGATCATAGGTCTTGCGTTTCCGATATGCATGAAGTCGTAGACGGTAGGGCCGCATACGTACATGCTGACCTCGCCTTCCTTAAGAGGAATGAAGTCCTCTTCCTTATTGGTTAATGTGTTGTAGATTTTCAATTCTAGTTTCCTTCCCGTGCCACTTAGTCGTAGCCCACTCTCCCACGGCTTCGCCGCGGGTCCCTCTCTACGACAATAGGTACCATAAAATTTTTCAAAACTGCTACGCAGTTTAGAAAAATTTTACGGGATCAGGCACTAATAACAACCGTGACAGCCGGCACACCCTCTCACTGCTTCGTCTTCCATCATGAAGCGTGACTCGTCCATCATTTCATCTATGGTGCAGACAGCCTGAGCGGCGATTCCCTTTCCTTCGCCCGTAAAGCCAAGCCCCTCCTCGGTTGTGGCCTTCACGCTCACCCTGTCAAGGGGGAGTCCTAAGGCCTCAGCTATGTTCTTCCTCATTTCATCGATATATGGTGAAAGCTTTGGCTTCTGGGCGATTACCGTAGAATCTATGTTATTTATCACAAAGAGATTCTCATTTAAAAGGTTCCCGACTTCATGGAGAAGCTTAATGCTGTCAGCGTTAAGAAATCTCTCATCATTATCGGGGAAGAGCTTACCTATATCGCCCAGCGCCGCTGCCCCAAGGAGCGAATCCATTATCGCGTGGACAAGCACGTCCGCGTCAGAGTGACCAAGGAGCCCCAGTTCATACGGAATCGTGACTCCGCCGAGGATTAGTTTTCTCTCCGGGACGAGCTTATGTACATCGTATCCTGTACCTATTCTCATATTTTATATCCTTAATATCCAAAATTTTCCGAAAGTGATTCATCGTTCAACACCCATTCTGTGACGTCCACGACCCTGAAATGGTCCTTGTCATCGCGAATAAATACCTTCTCGATTCCTGCGTTTATTATGACACGCTTGCACATGGAACAGCTGCTCGCGTTCTTGACGTATCCGCCATCCTTTGCCTCAATGCCAACGAGATAAAGGCTCGCGCCGATCATCTGCTCACGGGGAGCTGAAATAATGGCGTTCTGCTCGGCATGCACGGAGCGACAAAGCTCGTAGCGCTCTCCTCTTGGAATATTTAACTTCTCGCGCATACAGTAGCCTAGGTCCGAACAGTTCTTACGTCCTCTCGGAGCCCCGGTATAGCCTGTCGCTATAACCTCGTCATGATTTACAATCACGGCTCCATAGTGGCGACGGAGACAGGTACTGCGCTGGCTCACAACCTCAGCGAGATCCAGGTAATAATTTATCTTATCGCGACGTTCCATATTGCTCCTTTCTGCCATACATACAAGAAAAGCCTTCGCAGGCCGGTCACCTGCAAAGGCTCTTTATAGCGAAGGGGGGATTTGAACCCTCGACACCACGGGTATGAACCGTGTGCTCTAGCCAACTGAGCTACTTCGCCATATCTCCGCAAGGCTCTGCCTCACAGCGACAGACACTATTATAACAGCTTGGCATTCATTTGTCAACCCCTAAATTTGAAATTTTTATTGTTGACACGATTACATGTTACTGTTCACTCCCCCGCATGCGAGGTTTTATGCGCTTATTTTTTCTGCGGTGGTTTCACTAATTATCCCCCTCATGGCGGAAAGGAAGGCCTTATTTTCTTCGGGCAGGCCACAGGTTACACGACTCCTGTCATCGAAGGCGCTCATGAGGATGTCATATCTCTCATTCATAATCTTAACAAGCTCCTTAGGCTCTATAGGGGACCTGAAGTAAATAAAGTTAGTGACAGAATCTGCCACCTCGCACCCTAAGTCGCGGAGGCCGTCGACAAGATACTTTCTGTTAAGTATAGTCTTCTCCTTCACCATTTTTATATAGTCCTGGTCCTTCATCGCCTCTACGGCAGCTGCCTGGGAGAGCTTAGACATGTTCCAGGCCTGGTCTATCTTATTCATCTCGTCGATGATCTCAGGCGGAGCGATGCAGTAGCCCACACGGAGACCCGCCAGGCCGTATATCTTTGAAAATGTTCTGAGCACTATAAGCGGACGGTCGTAGCCCTCATTTATTAACTTAAGCATGCTGTAGGTCTCGTCACTGTTAGTAAATTCTATATAAGCCTCGTCAACGACCGGTATGACGTGGTCAGGGAGGCCTCTTATAAATGCCTCGATCTGAGCGCCCGAAACGCATGTGCCTGTTGGGTTGTTGGGATTTACAATAATCGCGAGCTTCGTCTTGTCTGTAATTGCTGCCCGCATAGCATCAAGGTCGAATTTATAGTCAGCGGTTAATGGCACAGGTACACGTACAGCGCCGTTGTCGCTAATCATATCCGGAAATGCCTCATAGGTCGGCGTACAGTAGACGACTTCATCGCCTATGTTGAGAAAGATTTCGCCTACGAGATCTATCATGGTGCTTGAGCCCGAACCTGTTATGATATGATCAAGTGTTATACCATAGTGGTCCGCTATAACCTCCTTTAGCTTTATGGCATGGAAGTCCTGGTAGCGGTTGCAGTCGTCTATTATGTCGAGCATAGCCTTGCGGGCACCGGGGCACATGCCGTAGGGGTTTTCGTTGTAATTCATGTGTATTTTTCCCGGCGGTGTTGTAGTGCTTGAGAAAATGCCGCGCTTGCTCGCAGGTTTTATTTTAAGGCTGTCGTTGATTAAAAATTTCATGTCCATATTGTATATTCCTTTCTGTAAGTGCTTCGCACTTACTTAGCCTTAGCCAACTTTCCCACTGCGAAGATGAATGCTTCAAGCTTCGCAGTGGGCCCCTCTCTAAGGCAATCAACAAAAAAGCGCCTGCATACTTTCGTACACAGACGCCCTTGTCTTTTAGTTCCTGAATTTATGATACCACACTTGGAGAAAAAAGGCAACTGAAATTTTATTATCTACTCTTGCTTCATTTTCAAGAGCTGCTTGTTACTTTCTTGTAATCCACCCTTCTTTTACAAGGAGTTCTGCTATCAGTACCGCGCCACCTGCTGCCCCGCGAAGGGTATTATGGGCGAGGCCGATGAATTTCCAGTCGAAGACAGTATCAGGACGAAGACGGCCGACAGATACGCCCATGCCGTGCTCGTAGTCGACATCGAGTCTTACCTGAGGTCTGTCATCCTCATCACGGTACTGGATGAAATGTTCAGGCGCGCTAGGAAGCTTAAGCTTCTGAGGAAGACCGCTGAAATTTCTTAATTTCTCAATCATTTCTTCTTTGGTAGGCTTTTCCTCGAAATCAACAAATACAGCCGCCGTATGACCGTCAAGGATAGGCACGCGGACGCACTGAGTTGTTATTAACGGAGCCTTGGCCGGAACAATCACGCCATTTTCAATATGGCCCCAGATCTTAAGAGGCTCCTTCTCACTCTTCTCTTCCTCTCCCGAAATAAACGGAATAATATTTCCTTCCATCTCAGGCCACTCGCGGAAGGTCTTCCCGGCGCCTGAGATAGCCTGGTAAGTAGTAGCGACAACCTTAGTCGGCTTAAATTCGCGAAGGGCGTGAAGGGCCGGCGTGTATGACTGGATTGAGCAGTTTGGCTTTACAGCTATAAAGCCGCTCTTAGTGCCGAGACGCTTCCTCTGATATTCGATTACATCCAGGTGCTCAGGGTTTAATTCAGGCACGACCATAGGTACATCGCTTGTCCAACGGTGAGCGCTGTTGTTTGATACTACAGGTGTCTCCGCCTTGGCGTATTTTTCCTCTATGGCTCTGATTTCGTCCTTAGGCATATTTACAGCGCAGAATACAAAATCAACCTGGGAGGCGATTTTATCGACATCGTTCATGTCAAGGATGACCATGTCCTTGAATTTCTCGGGCATAGGTGTCTTCATCTTCCACCTGCTGCCCGCTGCCTCTTCATAGGTCTTTCCTGCGCTCCTTGGGCTTGCCGCAAGAAGCACAACATCAAACCACGGATGGTCGGCTAGGAGCGTCGCGAAACGCTGTCCTACCATTCCTGTAGCACCTAAGATACCGACTCTAAGTTTCTCGCTCATACTTTTGTTCCCCCTGTTTTAGGATGTTTGTTCACTTGTTCGCGAACTTCTCCGACTGCCTCTTAATAAGCTCTACGTCATCGAAGTAATTTATCCTCATCGCGTCCTTAACCTCATGAAGAGTCGCGGCCGCAACCTTCTCGGCCTCTTCCGTACCCTTCTTTAATATGTCGTAGACACGAGGAATGTCCTTTTCGTACTCATCCCTCTTTGCCCTTATCGGGACGAGCTCTTCCTCTAAGATATTTATAAGGAATTTCTTTACCTTCACATCTCCTAAGCCGCCACGCTTATAGTGGTCCTTAAGCTCATCGAGATTCTTATAATCGGGTAAATATTTCTCGAAACTGTCAGGCTTTACAAAGGCGTCAAGATAGGTAAATACCGCGTTGCCTTCTATCTTACCCGGATCGGTTACCTTAATGTGGTCAGGATCGGTGTACATGCTCATGACCTTGGTCTTGACCTCAGCCGGAGTATCGCTAAGGTAAATGGCGTTCCCAAGAGATTTACTCATCTTCTCCTTGCCATCTGTACCCGGAAGCCTTCTGCAGACTGTATTTTCAGGAATACTGATCTCAGGCTCTACAAGTACCGGGGCGTAGGTTGAATTAAATTTCCTGACTATTTCCCTTGTCTGCTCTATCATAGGCTCCTGGTCCTCACCGGCAGGAACCGTTGTAGCCTTAAATGCGGTTATGTCCGCAGCCTGGCTTATAGGATAGGTGAAAAAGCCGACGGGAATAGACGTACCGAAGCCTCTCATGCCTATCTCGGTCTTAACGGTAGGATTTCTCTGAAGTCTCGCGACCGTAACAAGGTCGGCGTAATAAAATGTTAACTCCGTAAGCTCCGGAATCTGGCTCTGGATAAGGATAGTGGTCTTCTCAGGGTCTATTCCGACCGAAAGGTAATCAAGAGCTACCTCGATAATATTCTCACGAACCTTGTCAGGATTATCCCAGTTGTCGGTAAGGGCCTGGGCATCCGCAATCATAATAAATATTTTCTCAAATTCGCCTGAATTCTGCAGTTCCACGCGGCGCTTAAGTGAGCCCACATAATGTCCCAGGTGAAGTCTTCCTGTAGGTCTGTCGCCGGTAAGTATTATTTTTCCCATTTCTAAAAAAACATTCCTTTATCTTGTCATTAATTTTGTAATTTCACCGACGTACATATAGTGGAAATTATTTTCATTTTCACCGCCGGTGTAATATTTATCTATAAGAGATTTGTCTATAAAATCTTCTTTTTTAATTTCGGTCACGGAGAGCTTCTTCATTATGGCAATGGTCCTGCCCTCGTCTATATAAGGGGTGTCACCCTCGAAATCGACCTCCATGTGGGCTGCCTTAAGCTTATCCTCATTTCTGCCCGAGGCGGTTCCGAAATACTTGAACCACATGCTGTTTGTCTTATTTTCAGCAAAGAATACAACCGAAAATGTATCGTAAGCGTCAAGGAGCTCCTTCGTATAGCGTGAACCTCTCACGAAAAGAAATCCTACGTTCTTCTCCCAGATATATCCTGTGCCGCCCCAGCCTATGGTCATGGCGTTTACCTTGCCGCCCTTATGGCCGGATACAAGGATAGCCGGAACCTTGCTTAAGGCAAATGGATTTACCTGTAATACGTCTGCGTCAAAAGGTTGAAATACGTGTGTTGCCATAATCTTTCTCCTTCCTTGCACTTAGTTTTTAAGTATAACACCACGGAAGCCACTCTTCAAGAAATACTTCGCCGTGATTAAATTATTCATAGCTGATATGAATTTCATTTATCCCTGCTGACCGATACAGTCGCCGTCTCACCATCAGTGCTTTCGATTTTTATGGTCAACCCCGTGTCGACCGTCTCCTTCCCGTCGGCATCGTACCACTTAAAGCCGGCTGTATCAGCACCTATCTCATCTCCCGCCTTATAATAACCATTTCCGTTATTCACAAGGTGAAGGATTTCTATGCCCTCGTGGCTCGTGTCATAGTATTTACTGTAGCCGTTGTACTTGAATGATTTGCCGCCATACTCATCCTTATAGACCTCGCTTTCAGCGTGGAGGACTCTGATCCCGCCTTCAGCGGGAATTCCGGCAGTATGGGCCATATTGCCCTCTTTTGTATCGTATTCTATAGCGAAATATTCGCCCTTAATGATATCCTCGAACTCCTTATCAGGATCTCGCGGAATTATCACACAGCCGCCATCGGTTTCATTTGAATTAATAGTAAATGTCTGAATGGCGGAATCGCTTGTATTTACGACATGAACATCATTCTTTTTGTACCATCCGAGAGCTAATTTGCTGAAGGCTGAATAATCACCTTCCATATCGTCCATGACTTCAGTGCCTGCGTCCCCGGTCATGGCATTATAGTCGAACCCTTCTTTTTCGGTAGAGTTTCCATTTTCGTCCTTCTGCTCATACCTGTATAAATCAGGAAGTCCCATGCAGTGACCGAATTCGTGGGCCATTTCCTGCATATAGTAATCAAGGTTCCATTTATAAGGGCCGGCGTCATTAATAATATAGAGGGCAGGCTTCTTGCCATCCACTGTAAAATCGGGATTTATACACCAGGTTGCCTGACAGCCGTAAAAATAATCGGTGTTCCCGGCTACGTTAAGTGTAAATGTATCGATATAGCCGTCCTTGTCGCTGTCATATTTTGAAAAATCAACCTCATCGTCAAAGGCACTTAGGACCTCCATCGCGAGATCTTCAAAGCCAATATCCTCGCCCTCGTAGTCCCCGATTTTTTTCTTCGCTGTATAGTAATATACATCGCCCGAAACCGTAAGTCTCCCGTAGCTTGCCCTCTTCATAAATGAAGCAAAGGAATCATCCTCATCTTCTGAAAAGATGCGATTCTGTAAGGCCGATGCCGTAACAGTATCGGTGTCAAATTTCGTATCAGGAAAATCGACCACAAATATCGGCATATTTATATTGCCCTTTGACGGACATATTCCCGTCTGAAAATCACTCGTAATCGAGGGGGCGAATTCATTTCCGGTTGAAATCTCAAAAATCAGGGCTGCAACTGCGATACAGATTACAAGCATCCAGATAAATCTGTGTCTGTTAACCGTATGCTCGTTCATAGAGCCTTCTCTCCGTGTTTTGCGCAATATCTAAGCCACGCGGCTATGCCGGCCGCGTGACAGAATTCTTCGCTTCCAACCATTTTACGAAATTCGTCTTTTGTAATTAATTTGTGCTCTATCTGCTCCGTAATATCAAAGTCAGGCTTACGTTCCGTGCCATCGTCAATAAATGCCGCGATAAGGTTTATTTTCTCATCAGTTGAGCCAAATGAAGGATAGAAATAGCCTAAATTTTCGAAGCGGTCGCACATATATCCCGTCTCCTCATGGAGCTCACGCTTGGCCGCGGCGAATAAATCCGTGTCGAATTTTTCTATGCCGCCTCCGGGAAGCTCCCACTGCCAGGAATTTATCGGATATCTGTATTCGCAGGCGATAAGAATCTTATCTCCCAAAAACGGCAGTATGCAGACTCCCTCCTGCAGCTTGATATATGAAAATGGATGGGTCTCCCCATCAAGCTCCACATTTTCCACTACAACGTGAAAACGGTCAAAGCTCTCTTCATGAGCGTCGGTTATCTTAGCGCGATTTTCTAAATTCATGCTTTTCCCCTCATATTAAGTGTGTCGCCTTACCTTAATTACCGCGTATATTATATACCCGATAATAACTCCGGCTGTATTTAATATCACATCATCCACATCGCAGCATCCCGTTCTCGTTATTAACTGAATTACTTCAACCGAGCAGGTCAGAAGGAAGCCGCACAGCAAAACAAAAAAGAAATTCTTTTTCTTTCCCTTCATCAGCATTGGGAAAAATAATCCGAAGGGCATGAAGGCGATAACATTTCCGGCAAGATTTAAAAATACATCTTTAAATGGAAGGATATGCCTGCTCCGCCAGAAAAGCCTTATGGTTTCAAATGGTGTGAAATTATAACTGTACTCTCTCTCGCTCCACGTTCTTCCGAACGATTCAGCGAGAAAAAGTACATATACAAGAGCGACAATATAAATTACGAACAGAAATACGACAAATATTTTATGTCTTTTTTTCATGAGACAGATTAACTTCTAAGGCTTGCGCCGATGTCTGAAAGGCCCTTTATTATTTTATCCATATCGCTGTTTACCTCAGCGTCAGAAAGGGTCTTCTCCTTATTCCTGAATGTGAGCGAATAGGCCATGGACTTCTTGTCCTTCTCTATTCTCTCACCCTCATATACATCGAAGAGCTCAACATTTTCAAGGTCCTTGCCGCCCTTCTTGACTATGACAGCCTCAATATCAGCGGCGCTGAGAGTCTTATCCATGATAAGTGAAATATCACGGGAAACTGCCGGGAAATTAGCTATACCGGTGTATTTTACAGAGAAGTCCACAAATTCGTAGACAGCCTTAAGGTCAATATTTCCGACAATTACTCTCGTTGAAATGCCATAAGCGTCAGTGACAAGAGGGTGTACCTCACCTAAGTATCCTACTACATTTCCCTTATAAATAATCTCAGCCTGGCGGCCCGGGTGTAAGAAATTTCTCTTGGCCTCGCCGTCATATGATGGCTTCTCCTTCATACCAAGCTTAGCGAAGAAGCTCTCGATAATTCCCTTCATATCGAAGAAATCGCCACTCTCGTACATGCCAAGGGTGAACTGAGGTCTCTCGTCAGGATATTCCGTAAGTGGAAGAACCTTTGGAATGTAAATATTTGACACCTCGAAGAGCTTTACTCCCTTATTCTTTCTCTTAAAGTTCGTGGCGAGACTCGTAAGAAGGCCATTTAAAATGCTCGTTCTCATGATGGAGAAGTCTTCGCCGAGCGGATTCATTATCTTAATGCAGGTCCTCGCAGGATCATTTTCATCAAGACGAAGCTTGTCAAATACCTTAGGGCTCTCGAAGCTGTAGGTCTGCTCCTCAGAGAAGCCGTAAGAGACAGCGATGGTTCTAGCAGCGTCAGCCACGTCCATATGAGCTTCCTGGCCGCCCGCGCCTGAGCCTATAGACGGAAGTGTAGCAGGAATCTTGTCATAGCCCGCGAAACGGACAAGCTCCTCAGCGACATCACAGTTTCTGTGGATATCCTGTCTCCAGGTAGGCACGATTAGCTTCTTCTTGTCAGCTGAAAGAGGAAGGTCAAGACGGCCTAGATAATCCTCTGCCTCTTCCATGGTTATAGAGGTTCCAAGGAGCTTATTGCACGCATCAAGGTCCCAGGCAACCTCTTCCGGTTCCTTAACTACAGGATATATGTCGACAGCGCCACCTACTACCTCGCCTGCGCCAAGCTCCTCTATAAGCTGGCAGGCCCTGTCCATTGCCACAGCTGTAGTATTAGGGTCAAGACCCTTCTCGAATTTTCCTGCCGCCTCTGTACGCATACCGAGCTTCTTGCCTGAAAGTCTGATATTGGTGCCGTCAAAGCAGGCTGCCTCGAAGAGCATGGTCTTTACGTTATTTTCAATCTTAGAATTCTCACCGCCCATGATGCCGGCGATTCCGACAGGCTTTACCGCGTCATTTATCATAAGGATTGAGTCATCAAGCTCGTGCAGGGCGCCATCAAGGGTCATGAACTTCTCGCCCTTAGATGCCCTGTCAACGATAATTTTCCTGCCCTCGAGCTTGTCGAGGTCGTAAGCGTGCATAGGCTGGCCGAACTCTTCCATGACGTAATTCGTGATATCAACGATATTATTTATAGGGCGGATTCCCATGGCGCCAAGTCTTCTCTGCATCCATACAGGACTTGGTCCGATTTTTATATTCTTTACGACTCTCGCGATATAGCGGCTGCAGAGGTCATTTGCCTTCACCTCAACTGAAATATAATCGCTCGCCTTCTCGCTGTTGCCTGTCTTCTTTATCTCAGGGATTACAAGCTTCCTGTTAAATGTGGCGGCCGCCTCACGGGCTATTCCGATAACTCCGAAGCAGTCAACCCTGTTGCTGGTAACCTCGTACTCTATTATGGAATCGTGAAGTCCAAGAGCTTCAATCGCATCGGAACCAATCTTTAGATTCTCATAGCCCGGGTTGTTATTGAAAATGTAGAGCCCGTTCTCAGGGGCTTCAGGGTAAAATTCCCTGCTGCTGCCAAGCTCCTCTATAGAGCACATCATACCGTTTGATTCTACTCCGCGAAGCTTGCCCTTCTTTATCTTAATGCCGCCTTCAGTCCTCGTGCCATCGTGACCGCCCGCTACTCTGCCGCCATCAAGAACAACAGGAACCACAGCGCCTTCAAATACATTCGGAGCGCCGGTAACAATCTGGATTTCATTCCCGTCTTCATCAACCTGAACCTGGCATATTACAAGGTGGTCAGCGTCAGGGTGCTTATCTATTTTATTTACACGGCCGACAATAATCTTATCGAGGTCACGGTCGAAATCGGTTACGGTCTCAACCTTGGTACCTGAGAGGGTCATAGCGTCAGCGTATTCCTTACTGTTAACATCAAGTCCCGGAACAAGGGCCTTTATCCACGAAAGTGGTGTATTCATTATATTTCTCTCCTAAGTTAAAAATATTTGTCCATCCGCTATCAGAACTGCTTTAAGAACCTGATATCATTTTCATAGAGCAGCCTCATGTCATCTACCTCATACTTAAGAAGCGCTATTCTTTCAAGGCCTATACCGAAGGCGAAGCCCTGGTACTCATTCGGGTCTATGCCGCGCATCTCAAGAACATGCGGATGAACCATGCCGCAGCCAAGGATTTCAATCCAGCCTTCACCCTTACAGAAACGGCAGCCCTTGCCACCGCACTTGAAGCAGCTTATATCCATCTCGGCCGAAGGCTCAGTGAATGGAAAATGATGCGGCCTGAACTTTACTCTCGTGTCCTCACCGAACATCCTCTTAGCGAACTCCGCGAGGGTACCCTTAAGGTCAGCGAAGGTGACATTCTTATCGATTACAAGTCCCTCAATCTGGTGGAATGAAGGCGAATGGGTAGCGTCAACCTCATCGGCTCTGAAAACCCTGCCCGGAGCAATAATCTTGATAGGAGGCTTCCGGTCCTCCATAACGTGCGCCTGAACAGAGCTCGTCTGGGTACGGAGGAGGAGCTTGTCATTTATATAAAATGTGTCCTGCTCGTCCTTTGCCGGGTGGTTAGCCGGGATATTTAGTGCCTCGAAATTATAGTAATCGTACTCTATTTCAGGTCCATCTACAACCTGATAGCCCATGCCTACGAAGAACTTCTTTACCTCATTAAGGGCAACGGTGTTCGGGTGTAAATGGCCCTGCTCGCTCTTCCTTGCGGGAAGCGTAACGTCTATCTTCTCAGCCGCGAGCTTGCCGGCAAGCATCTTCTCATCAAATTCCTGCTTCTTCTTAGCTAAGGATTCTTCTATCTTCGCTCTGGCGGCGTTAACACGTTCACCTACCTTAGGTCTTTCTTCAGGGGCGATATCCTTCATGCCCTTTAAAATACCGGTAAGTCTGCCCTTCTTACCAAGGAAATTTACTCTGGCCTGGTCAAGCTTCTCCGCGTCCCCGGCCTCTTCGATCTCCTTCATCGCGTCATCAATGACTGAATTAAGGTCCTCACTCATGTGTGTACTCTCCCTTATAAATATATTTGTAATCCGTATAAAAAAGTCCCTGCCGAAAGGGGCAGGGACGTTCTTTATCGTCTTCTCTGACACTTACAACTCAAAGGATATTTTAACTGTTAATCCTACGTTTGTCAAGAATTCTCTTCCTTTACTATTGTAATAATGTCATTAAACTTATCTATTCTCTTATAAAACGACTTCGGGCTGCCGAAACCGTATGAAGCATATATAAATCTCACACCCGCTTCCTCGCTTGCCTCCCTGTCTCCCTCGGTATCTCCGACGTAGACCGGGAATTTAAAATGGTTGCGGTCGATAACTAACTTTTCATTATGGGCCTTACCAAAGCCTGCATCGCCGTAGCACTCCTTGTCGGTGATATAGGCACCAAGCCCCGATTTCTCAATAAATAACTCTATATAACCGGACTGGCAGTTGCTGACTATCGTTACCGGAACTTCCTTACTCAGTTCCTTGATAGTCTCGATTACGCCCGGATACTCTATACGACAGGGATCGTTATCAAGCGCCTCCTGCTCTGCCTCAGTGCAGGCCTTCATAAACGAGGCCTGCGCTTCCTTGCTTTCGTTTGGAAGGATAGCCTCGGCTATCTTCTCCATTGTTTTACCAAAGAGGCCCTTAAGGGTATCCGGCGTAATTATTACATCGCAAAAGCCGCATTCCCTTGCGGCTCCCTGCCAGGCCTTAGCGACAATAGGGGTAGAATCCCACAATGTACCGTCTACGTCAAGAATTATCGAGTCTATCATGAACTATCAGTTCCTTCTGTTGGCTCTCTTACGCATAAGAGGATCAAGAATCTTCTTTCTGATTCTTAAGGACTTCGGAGTTACCTCAAGGTACTCGTCTGTCTCGATAAAGTCTATAGCCTGCTCAAGTGAAAGAATCTTAGGCGGAACAAGCTTAAGAGCGTCATCGCTAGATGATGTACGTGTATTTGTAAGGTGCTTTGTCTTGCAGACATTTACCTCCACATCCTCACTCTTACCGCTCTGGCCGATTACCATACCGGAATAAACCTTCTCGCCCGGTCCGATGAAGAGGGTACCGCGCTCCTGAGCATTGAAAAGTCCGTAGGTTACGGCAACACCTGTCTCGAAGGCTATGATGGAGCCCTGAGATCTGTAGGCGATATCACCCTTATATGGAGCGTAGCCGTCAAATGTTGTATTTAATACGCCAAGTCCCTTGGTATCGGTAAGAAACTCGCCTCTGTAGCCTATAAGACCGCGGGAAGGGATGGAGAACTCAAGTCTTGTCATGCCGCCCTTGCCGTTTGTCATGTTACGGAGCTCACCCTTACGGCTTGAAAGTTTGCTGATGACAGCTCCCGAAAACTCGTCGGGAACATCGACCTGGGCTATTTCCATAGGCTCAAGCGTATGGCCCTTATCGTCCTCCTTATAAAGAACCTCAGGCTTAGATACAGCGAACTCGTAGCCCTCACGGCGCATGGTCTCGATAAGGACTGAAAGATGGAGCTCGCCACGACCTGAAACCTTGAAGGCCTCAGCGCTGTCTGTATCCTCCACACGGAGGGAAACGTCTGTATTAAGCTCCTTATAGAGCCTGTCGCGAAGGTGACGGGATGTGACAAACTTGCCTTCGGTGCCTGCGAATGGGCTGTCGTTTACGACGAAGTTCATCGCAAGTGTAGGCTCTGAAATCTTCTGGAAAGGAATAGCCTCAGGATGGTCGATATCGCAGAGTGTATCTCCGATATGAATTCCGGTTATACCAGAGACAGCTACTATAGAGCCTACGGTCGCTGAATCAACTTCTACCTTGTTAAGGCCGTCAAACTCGTAGAGCTTGGTAACCTTGACACGGAGATTCTTCTCCTTGTCGTGGTGGTTTACTATAATAACGTCTTCATTTACATGAATGCTTCCGTTGCTGACCTTACCGATACCGATACGACCTACGTATTCATTGTAATCTATGGTTGAAATGAGGGTCTGGAGAGGAGCGTCAGGATCACCCTCAGGAGCCGGGATATACTTTATGATAGCATCGAAGAGAGGCTTCATATCGGTACCCGGAACGTCAGGGTCATTGCTCGCTACACCCTCACGGGCCGAAGCGTAAACGAACGGACAGTCGAGCTGCTCATCATTCGCGTCAAGATCCATGAAGAGCTCAAGGACCTCATCCACAACCTCCGCAGGTCTCGCGCCCGGACGGTCTACCTTATTGATACAGCAGACAACAGGAAGGTCAAGTGAAAGAGCCTTAGAAAGAACGAATCTTGTCTGAGGCATAGGACCCTCGAAGGCATCGACAACAAGGATAACGCCGTCGACCATCTTAAGTACTCGCTCAACCTCTCCACCGAAATCAGCGTGTCCCGGTGTATCTACGATATTAATCTTAACGCCGTTATAGTTAATAGCGGTATTCTTTGAAAGAATTGTAATACCACGCTCACGCTCAATGGCGTTACTATCCATGACACGGTCCTCAACTTCCTGGTTCGCGCGGAATACACCGGACTGGCGAAGGAGGCAGTCTACAAGGGTAGTCTTGCCGTGATCGACATGGGCAATGATAGCTACGTTACGAACATCTTCTCGTTTAATGACTGACATAATATACCTCATGAAAATTATCGGGTCTTAGTTTGCCTCTGGATTGTCCGCAGGACAATCCTGGGTCACTGCCACCCACTACGTGGGACCCGCCAGTGACAATAGGTACAATAAAATTTGTATGAACTTCGCTAGCTCGTTCATACAAATTTTATTGGACCAGGCACTCGCAACCCTTTTATAATACCACAATTTCGTCAATAGTCAAGATAAATTTTTTACAGAAATGAGTGTACAAATCGAATTTCTTATGGTAAACTTTACATAGAAAAGGCGCAGACAGCGCCATTGAAAGGAGATAAAGATTATGGCAGATTTTGATCCGGTTAAGGAACTGGGACTTAAGGTACTTCATGTAGGCATCAACGCAAAGGGGAAGGATGACGCCATGCGTATAGCTAAGGATTTCGAGACCCTCATGGGCTTCATGCCGCGCACTACTCCTATTTCCGTTTTCGCGTCCGATCTCGTGGAGATTATGTATGAGAATGGTCGCGGTGAGAAGGGACACATCGGAATAGGCACTACAGATGTAGAGAAGGCTGTAGAATATTTTAAAGGCAGAGGTATGGGAACTATCAAGGAGACTGAGCAGAGAGATGAGAACGGGAAGCTCACCTTCGTGTATTTTGACAGAGAAATAGGCGGGTTCGCGGTACATTTAAAGAAATATTAACTGAAGGAGAGAAAATGTCAGGTAATTCAGTCAGGGACGCGCTCAGTAGGGCGCGTCTCCTAGAATCGGAGGGAAAAGCAGAGGACGCTAAAAAGTACCTCGAAAAATATTACGAGAAGCACAAGGTGAAGCGCGTCCTCGCAAGACTTATTGACCTCTCGATAAAAACAAGGGATACCAAAAACGCCGAAGCTTATCTCGGCGAATTCATGGTGAAATACGGAAAAGACAGCGATGCCTTTATATTTAATTATCGCCTTGATAAACTTGAAAATAAGGCCGATGCCATATTAATAAAAGACCTGATTAAAATAAAGGATAACGCTTACGAGGATAAATACGTCTACGAGCTCGCCGTATTATATGATAAATCCGGAGATAGAGAAAAGCTGGATTATATCTGTAACGAGTTAGTTTCAATGGGGACCGAGGCCGAATATATTAAAAAGGCGGGCGAGCTTGCGGGAATTTCCGCAGGAGACCTTGCTGTAAAAGGTTCTGATAAAAATACTGCTTATTCATTTGCAGATAAGAGTAAAAATACAGAAAATTCTTCGGAAGACTCTGACGGAATTCCTGTATTTAAAAATAATGACGAGTTAATTTCCGCCCAAAAAAAGCTTGCGAGGGCCTATGAATTAATAGATGGTGATAAGAAAATTAATCCTTCATTTGAAGATAATAATATTTCCGAGTCAGATATCAGTGAGACCATGAAGCCTCATTTTGATTTCGCGGTTAAATTAATTAACGACAATGGTTATATTATAACGCCTGACGTTGTCGGTAAAATAAAGGGATTAATCGGTGAAATAATAAATGATCCCCTCGCTGCCACAATTTCACTTGATGATGTGAATAAATTAATCGCCGATAAAATAAATCGTGTGATTAATAATGCCGACAGGAGGGGGATGAAGCTTGTCGCCGATGTCGTCCTCAACCACAATTACGCAGGTAATGCGCTTGTGACTTTAAGTGAGGACGACTTTGGCGGCTAATACTCCTTCAGTCAGCGCCAAAGGCGTTGCCAGCTCCCTCACGGAGGGAGCCTAAAATCACTCGAAGGTAGCCGCTACCTCTTTAAGGAGGTTAATAATCGGGAGCTTCTGAGGACAGGCGTTCTCGCACTGGCCGCACTCTATGCAAGCGCTCGCCTTAGGGCCGCCCGGACGCCATCCGTACTGATCCTTTGCGCTTGCGAGATCTCCATATATTTTATAGTCATTCATTACGGCAAAGATCTCAGGTATGTGCATCTCAACAGGACATCCAGGAGTGCAATAATGACAGGCGGTACATTTTATTGTATCAAAGCTGTTAAGGGCTGTACGAGCGTCATCTATTACCTTCTCTTCGTCAGCCGTAAGCGGCTCAAAATCCTTCATAAATGAAAGGTTGTCATCCATCTGCTCAACATTAGACATTCCTGATAAAACCATCATAACATTCGGAAGAGACGCTACAAACCTTATAGCCCACGAAGCAGGCGAAGCCGCAGGGTCAGCATCCCTTAAAACCTTCAAAACCGGTTCCGGAGGGTTAGCAAGGGTCCCGCCCTTAACCGGTTCCATAACAATAACCGGTTTTCCGTGCTTTGTCGCGACATCGTAGCACTTCTTCGACTGGATGCTCTTATCCTCCCAGTCAGCGTAATTTATCTGAAGCTGCACGAATTCGATATCAGGATGATCGGTTAAAATCTCGTCAAGAAGAGCCGCGGTATCGTGAAATGAAATGCCATAATGCTTTATTTTTCCTTCGCTCTTTAACTCCTTTACATAATCCCAGAGACCATATTTCTCATAATTCGCAAGGTTATCCTCCCCAAGAGCGTGAAGCAAGTAAAAATCAAAATATCCCGCTCCTGTACGCTCAAGGCTCGTAAGAAATTCCTGCTTAGCCTCAGCCTCGTTTTTGCAGCAGAATTCTCCCGCGTTTAGCTTATCCGCCAGATAATAGCTATCCCTCGGGTAGCGCTCAACGAGAGCCTTCTTGGCAGCTTCCTCGGATCCCGTGTAGACAAAGGCCGTGTCAAAATATTTTCCACCGGCCTTGATAAATTTGTCTACCATTACCTTTGTCTCTTCCACATCGATTTCTTTACCACCATTCACGTGTGGAAGTCTCATGAGGCCGAAGCCCAGTTTAATGCTGTTCTCTACTAACGCCATACGCTTCTCCTTTTTGTTGGTTTATTTCCGCATTCATGCTGCCCGATTTAAATCCCGATAAATCAAGGGTAACATAATTAAATCCAAGCTTTTTAATTTCTTCCGTAATATATATCCTGTTTTTCTCATCAATTATTCTGTTAAATGATGAGATGTCGGTCTCTATTCTCGCTATGTCACGATGGACACGCAATCTCACATTTGTAAGGCCCAAATTACGTAAAATATTTTCGCCGGCTTCTATTTTATTTAGGAGAGGCTCAGTAACCATATCACCATAAGGAATACGTGAGCTAAGGCAGGCCATGGATGGCTTGTTCCAGGTAGTAAGTCCTAATTTCCTTGAAATTTCTCTTATTTCTGCCTTCGTAATTCCTGTTTCCTTTAGCGGGCTTATTACATGCATCTCGGAAGCGGCGACCAGCCCCGGGCGATAATCTCCTGTGTCATCAGCGTTTGACCCATCAGCGATGTGACCTATATTTTCTTTTTTCGCTAATTCACTTATTTTTATAAATAAATCCCGCTTGCAATAATAACATCTGTTAGTCGGATTCTTAATATAATTCTCATCATTCATTTCCGTCGAATTAAATAAAATGAGTCTTATATTTTCCTTCGCGCAAAAACCCTTCGCTTCCTCCTGTTCCTTCTTCGGAAAGGAAGGAGAAATTCCCGAAAAAGCCACGCACTTAGGCCCTAACACATCGTGTCCGACCTTTAATAAAAATGTAGAGTCAACACCCGCTGAAAAGGCAACGCCGAGAGAACCAAGACCTTTTATGTAATCCTTTAAATGCTCGTATTTTTCTCTTGTCTCACTCGTCACCTTTTATTTCTCCGTTAATTAATTTCGTCGCATCGCGAAGTGAAATATTATTTTCTATCGCAATGCGTGACAGGTCATCATATTCTAATTTTGAACGCTTGGTGCCATAGCCCTCACTTGTCTTAATTCTCACAGGGCCGAAGTCTGTATTTATTTTTTCTATTTCCCGCCGCATCGTCACCCTGTCGATGGCTATTTCTCTGGTACCTATTGTCGTCGTATATTTAAATATAGCCTTTATTACAGCCTCGCGTTTTTCTTTAGATACGATTATCATAAACAATGTTCCGGGGCGGGACTTCTTCATACCTATCGGGGTAGTATAAACCTCTAAGGCACCGGCGGCAAAGAGGCGATCCATCGCGAAGCCTATTTCCTCACCCGTCATATCATCCACATTAAATTGGAACTCAGTTTCATCGCTTTCGCTTCTTATCAGAGAATTCTCCGCAACCGAATCTCCAAGCGAAACATTTAATATATTTGCCTTAGGAAAATCCTTCTTGCCTGCTCCGCTACCGACTGCTTTAGTCGCCATAAGAGGCATTTCGCGAAAATCAAACGCAAAATATGATACTAACGCGGCTCCGGTCGGAGTTGTCATTTCACCTTCTATATTTCCGGCATAGGCAGGTAGATTCATAAGTAAATATTTTGTGGCAGGCGCGGGAACGCTTACATATCCGTGGGCGCATTTTACACTGCCAAAGCCCGTACAGACAGGGCTTCCGTATACCTCGTCAGGCCTTATTAAATCCATAAGGAAGCAGACACTGACTATATCCATGACAGCGTCCTTCATGCCCACCTCATGAAAATGCACCTCGCTAACGGGAACACCATGGGCAGCGCTTTCAGCCTCAGCAAGTCTCGCGTAAATAAGCTTCGCGTCTTCCTTCACATTCTCAGGTATATCCATAGCATCTATCATATCAGTAATTTCCGCCATGGAAGTATGATGATGCTTATGTGGATCATGATGCGTATTAAATTCATGGCCATGGCTCTCATTTCCTACATCTAATTCTTCTTCGCCATTTATTTTTACGGAGAAATAATTAGCCGCAAGTCCCTGCCTTGTGGTACTTTCGAGGGCTACAGTTACTCCTTCAGGCGCAATGGCGTTTAATTTGTCAATTATTTCTCTTTGCTTATCTTCATCAAATAATGAAATCAGGGCCGCCGCAAGCATATCACCCGCGGCGCCCATACTTAAGTCCAAATATAATATTTTTCCCATATATTATTTCTCGGCAAGATGATTAATCATGCTCGCCTGATATCCCGCTCCAAATCCATTATCAATATTTACGACACTCACACCGCTGGCGCACGAATTAAGCATGGAGAGCAGGGCTGAAAGCCCACCAAAATTCGCCCCATATCCTACGCTTGTAGGAACCGCTATCACCGGGCAGTCCGCGAGACCGCCTATGACACTAGCCAAGGCGCCTTCCATACCCGCTATGGCGATAATCACATTCGCTGTCATTATTTCATCCGTATGCGAAAGGAGTCTGTGAAGACCCGACACCCCCACATCATACAGTCTCGTCACTGTATTTCCGAGGAACTCCGCCGTAAGGGCTGCTTCCTCCGCTACCGGTATGTCGCTCGTGCCGCCTGTCGCTACCACTATTTTACCCTTTGTACGCCTTTTTGGCAAGCCTCCGACGATAATTATTTTTGCGTCTAGGTTATAGTAAAAATCGCTATCCTTATCCGATATTCGCATATCAAGTAAATGGGCCACTTGATTCGCTTTTTCTTCGTCGGTCTTTGTGATGAGGATTCTCTCTTCGCCTGCTGCCTTCATCTTCCTTACGATTTCCGCAATTCGCTCCGGTGTCTTCCCTGCTCCGTATATGACCTCATGGGCTCCTTGTCTTATGCCCCTGTGAGTGTCTATTTTAGCGAAGCCGAGATCAAGGAATGGCTCCTCCTTTAGCTTTAATTCAGCCTCTTCTACACTTGTCGTGTGATTACTGACACTTGTAAGTAAGTCTATTAATTCCTGTTTTTCCATGGTATATGCCCCATATTGCTTTAACCGTCATTATCGGTTTATTGCATTATTCTATTGCTTAATACAGTATAACGTATTTCATGAACATATGCAATAAAAAAGGACAGATTTAATCTGTCCTTTGGGCTAAAAATTAATAATTATAATAGAATGCGTTTGTTTTGACCTTCATATGGTCACACAAGCGTTCGTCAATATATGAGTAGGCTTTACTTTCCCACTTGTAATCGCATTGCTTATTGCACGCGAATGAAGCTACAAATACATCAATCAGCTTACCATTTTCATCATAAAAACACACATAATGGGAACCGGATATATTCATATCAGGGTTCTTCGTCTTAGCCTTTAATTTTATGGTTGTTGTGTATCTGCCATGTTAGCTTTTACCGTACACTTAGAAATGTCAGTGCCTTCAGGTAAGCTTATAGCAGATCTCTTATCATAGCTGGTCTTACCCGGAATAAGGCTATATACCGCAAGATCGTAAGTGTCTAATTTCTCACCCGCTTAATTCTTATATGTGATTGTAAACTTAACATAGTTAAAAACATCTTTATTGTTGTTCTTGACAGTAATGAGCAAATCCCCATTCACGGATTCGGAAAGCTTAATATCAAACTTCGGCTTGATAACCTTTACATTGAGGGTACCGGTTCCATATTTTGTTTTATAGGTAACCTTGGTAGTTCCCTGCTTCTTTGCCTTAAGTACAATGTCATAGCTATCCTTTTTTTAGCAGTCGCGACAGAGCTGTTAGAGTTCTTTACAGTTTTAATTCCGTTAATATATGCTATATTTGATGGCCTCCCCAACATACATGGTCAGATTCTCAGCTGCCTTTGCCTGTACAGTTGGGAAGATAGTTGCGATTATAGCTATGGCGACCACCATAACTACGATTTTCTTGAAAATTTCCTTCATAGAATGTCCTTTCACTAATAGAATTTTGTTTAAAGCCCGAAATATTATACACAATAAAAATTCGCTTGTAAACAGGAAATAATTAATTTGTTACATAAATTTAGGTTAAACATTGTGTCTCGCTATTGTCCTGGCATACTTAATCTCTGAGTCCTCTACAACATTGATTTTGCCCTGCTCGATAAAATGGTCACCTTTCTTTTTGTATTCATCGTCTATTTCTTTTTGTAAAGTCGAATTTTTATGAGGCTCGTCTTGTCTGTAAACAGAATATATCAAATTTTTCCTGTACTGACTGTCCAATTGCTCTTTTATATCCCCTACGTCAAGCATAAAGCCTAGGCAGACTACCTTCTTATTTCCTGCGAATTTCATGGATGCAGCCTCGCTCTCAGCAAATAAAACATCAACCATATACTGTCTCTCCTACCAATTTTTCTTACATCAGTTATTGCATTCTAAACAAATTTACTGATATTGCTGTAGTTTATATATCTGGTTCCTTTGTAGGATGGATATTCCTCACCTGTATAAATAACACTTTTATCCTCGGCTGTCGGTTCCGCGTCACAGAACGCATCCAAATTCTTCGAAAAACCAACAGTTGGCGTCATAGCTGACTTGATCTCAAAAGGTATAAGATTTCGAACCGATTTAAAGATAAGATCTACTTCGACGCCTTTCTCGGTACGAACATAATAGAGATTAGGTTTTTTGTTTCTATTAAGTCTCGCTTTAAGTGCTTCCACCACAACGAGATTTTCAAAAAGCTGACCTCTTAACGGATCTCTGTCTACCTGATCTTCTTCTTCAAGTCCCAGTAAGTAGCTGGCAAGGCCAATCTCCGTAAAGTAGAGTTTTGAATTCTTCACTATTCTCTTACTGATATTCGAAAAATATGGTTTAAGTTCAAAGACTACATTTGATGCAATTAAAAGAGACAACCATTCCGACAAGGTTGCGGAAGATACTCCTATTTCACCTGACATAGATGACAGATTTACGACCTGGCCTACTCGGCCGGCGAGCAGTGTCAGGAACCTGATAAATTTATCGAGGTCCTTGATATTTTTCATTTGGCGCAAATCCTTCTCTATATATGTCTCGAGATAATCCTTATAGTAAATATAAGGTCTTCTCTTTTGGCCTTCCTTGTACATTTCAGGCATAAAACCGTATAGTATGAGATGATTAATATCCGGTATAGTTGTATCGCTGTCAGATATTTCTTCTATGCTTAACGGCAACAGGGTTACTATGCTTGTTCTTCCCGCAAGTGACTGCGCTATTCCTTCTCTCAGCTTTGGCTGGTGGCTGCCTGTAAGAACGAAACGCCCATTGATATCCCTGTTTTCGTCTACTCTGATCTGAATAGCTGAGAGTAGTTCCGGCACACGCTGCACCTCATCAATAATCATCGGTTCCTTGTATTTCGCAAAGAAACCCTCATAGTCATTAATGGCCAACTCTCTGGTCTTCTGATCCTCGAGATTAACATAAGTATATTCCGGGAATAAGGCCCGCTCCAGTGTGGTTTTCCCCGCCTGCCTAGGCCCGGTAATTGTGAGGACAGGAACTTCATTTATTAGTTCCTTTAGCTCGTTTTCTATTTTGCGTTGTATCATATCGCAACACCTCTTAGTTATCAACCTATTGTATACATTATAACAGATATGGGCGTAATTTTCAAGTTCAACTTTAAAATTACGCCCATTTGTAGCGTTTTGATCAACTCATCCACCTGTATTTTGATAAATCTACCTTATTATCAACCACTTCAATCCCGTCGGCACGGAGCCTGTTTGCCTGTTCATGCGGTCCACCAAAGGCAAAGGCGCCGGAGAGCTCTCCCTTTCCGTTCACGACCCTGTAGCATGGAACCTTGTCGGGAAATGGATTTTTGTGAAGGGCATTCCCGACTGCCCGCTGCATCTTGGGATTACCGGCAAGTCTTGCTATATCTCCGTATGTCGCAACCTTCCCTCTAGGTATTTTCATGGTTGCCTCATAGATTCTCCTGGTCGGCGAATCAGTAACAAGTGTAAAACTCTTGTCGATGGCATCCTTTATATCATCTACCGACACGGTTTCGTCGAGCAATATTGTAACCCAATGCTGCTTATTCATATGGTAGGCAGGAAAATATCCTTCCCTTTTAATTAATTCCGGGATAAGTAAAGTATCGACCTTAACATTAATTACATATACAGGAACATTATTTTTTAGTCCCAACTTATCACCGGTAATTCTCATAATTAAGGCAAACCATTTATCACTCAGTTTATCCTTAAATGTAGTGAAATCAGGATATTCTGCCCAAGGATTCTCCACCTTTGCATTATATACTGATTTTATATATTCAAATACTTCATTTTTGCAGCAGTTTTCATTCATGTCCATTGTCTCATGATTCCTCTGTCAGCTCATGTGCTTGACCATACCCGGAGTCAAGCTGTCTAAACGACCTGTCAAGCTTTGTAAGATATTCGGCGTTTTTTATATCTTTTTGCCATTCTGATTTCAAAAGTCCGTATACACACTCATCGCACACTCCTTGATTGTTCTTTCCGGCCTGTCTGAGTCTTCCTTCATAGGCCATACCACACTTTTTCATCACATCACCCGAGTGTGGATTATTTGCGTCATGTCTTGCGGAAATTCTTTTCACACCAACCTCATCGAACAAAAATGCTTCTACACATTCCAAGGCTTCAGTTGTTATTCCTCTGTGCCACCATTTCCTGCCTATGCAATATCCTATTTCCGCATCCTCTATTATTTCATCAATTTCATTTACAACACTTATACTTCCAATTGGTTCTGTACCTTCTGTCTTCACAGTAATCGCCCATTGATAGAATGAAGCATCTTTATACCCATTTATCCATCTGCTTATGGATTCAATAGTGGTATTTACATTTTCATGAGGTTTCCACGTCAGAAACTTCGTCACTTCAGGATCAGAGGCCCAGTTTTTGTACATAGCCTCGGCATCTTCAATCACAAATGGTCTTAATATCAATCGCCCGGATTCTAATATTTTTGTTCCTTTATTTTCCATGTCAGCTCTCCATAAACCTCCGATTACTTTATTTCACTTACCCTTAACATGGTCGCGGCATCTATCAGATGAAGATTTTGATCGCTAATTTTATCGAATGACTTCTCAAATCCATTTTTCGCAAATAAGTAGAACTGAAAGTCTTTCACCTCCTCAAACATTTTGATTGACACGTCCTCCTTCATATCAAAATAATCCTTAGGGATTCTTTTTTTCTCTGTGTACTTGCACTCAACAACTAATAATGAATCTCTATATCTGCTTACACCGTCAAGCTCAATAGACCTCCCAAGCTCCGAGTTATCTATCTGGAGTCCTTCAATAGGATAATATGGCTTGGCAAGTTTGCCGGTAAGGCTTTGCTCTTCTAAGTACCTGATACATACATCTTCGAATTTGTGGCTGATGAACTGATGAATGAACTCTTCTTTCTCGGCAAATACAACCTCACCAAAACCTATACGAATTCTCTCCACGTCATCAAAAAGCTGGTTATAGAAAAACTCAAGCACGGGATCCTTTATCCTGTAGATTATTTTTCTTTTTGACCCATACATGGTTTTTCTTTCGACAATTTCTTCTTCTGTGAGTTTCTTCAAATATTTCGATACCTCATTTGCTCCAAATTCAATATCCCCGGCAATCATAGAAGGTGTCTTCTTGCCGCGGGCGATCGACGAGAGCACCGTATTATATATGCCTCTCTCCCTCGTACCATTAGATAAAATAATATCAAGAGCGTCGAGCAGTGTTGCTCCGGTTTGAAACAACAGCGATTTTACATTGCCCTTAAAGTCCTTATTTGCATCCAAAAGAGACAGGTAATAGGGTGAAAAGCCGAAAAACGAGAGGTAATCAAGCTTCTCCGAATCAGCAAATTTATTCAGGAAAAGAAGTGCTTCTGAATATGGCAACTGACCCAATTTATAGGAAAAAGTGCGCCTGCGGTATAATGGGGATTTTTTATTTCCCAGTTCTTTCTCCATAAACGAAACATTTGATCCCATAAGAATGATAAATAGTCTACTGTCCTTTGCCTTGTTATCTATAAAATCCTGGATATATGATGATATCCCCTTCTTGGTAGATTTAGAGAGGTAGGGATATTCGTCAATTACAAACGCAAATCTCCTTCCGGCCGATACATTTAGCAATGTATCCAGTAGTTCATCCCATGTCGGGAAAACATAATCCACCGGATATCCCATCGCTTTGTCAATTATTCTTGACAAGCCCCTTCTGTTTTCAAGTTCCGAAGCCTCCTTTGCCTGAAAATAAATGGCTTCCTTATTCTCTAAAAATTTATTGATTAGCGTGGTCTTTCCAATTCGTCTTGTTCCGTATATGCAGCCAAACTCAAAACGTTCACCGGCCCATCTGTCTTCCAAAAATTTAAGATCTTTATATCTTCCGTAAAACACTATGCGCTCCTTTCATACAAGTGATTTACGATTAGTCTACTCCTATTTCCCTAAAATTGCAAGCCCTTAATATTATATTATCACTGGCTTGTGAACAGTAGCTATAATACTGTCTCTCTACTATTACTTTTTATCAAAGTTTTTCTCCATTGCATTCTAAATAATATTCAGTGTAACAGATATGGGCGTAATTTTCAAGTTCAACTTTAAATTTACGCCCATATCTGTTTCTGTTAGGTTGTGAAAACAGCTCCTGCAGGACATGCTTCCATGCACCTGCCGCAATGCAGGCAATGCTCGGATAATATCTTACGTTTGCCGCTATCTGTAATACAGCCCTGTGGGCAGACTGCGTTACATTTTCCACACTCTATGCATTTGCTTATATCAATAAAATATCCATGCTCTAAAGCTTCTTCTCCGCCAAAGGAAAATCTCTGTCTGAATATCGGCTTAGCGGACAGGTCAAAATACTCTCCGCTTCCCTTATAAATCAGAAAAAACTCCAGCGCATCACGGGATGTTTCTGTTGGATAGATTTCAGCCATATAGGGATTCTTCTCAAATATTTCCGCAAGCCTTTCCTTTCCGATATTTCTTACTTCACCGCGCAGGTTAACTGAGACTGAAGTCATTGTCGTCTCTCCCTTAAGCCCGGTTAATGCTATGACCGGTTTTGCCATTAATCTCTTGTAGAATTCTTTGCCTCTTGCCGTCAGGAAATAGAGTCCTCCTTCATCCACAAGCATCATGTCAATCACACAGGTAACAGGTAATCCTTCTTCATCAAGTGTAGCGACAATCACACTGTGAATTTTATTTTGTACCAGATTTAATATTTCCTCCGAAGTCATAATTTTCTCCCGTCGTAACTATCTGAAAATCCCGCCACAGGCGTGGCAGGATTTAACTTGTAATTATTACTCTCTTACTACAGAGATTCTTTCTTTAATATGATTACCCTTCTCAATCTCATCTACCATTGCGATAGCGTAATCAGCGTATGAAATAATACTTTCTCCCTTGCTGTTAAGGGTGAGCTCTTCACCGGCTAGGATATATTTTCCTGTACGCTCTCCCTCGGCCTGGAAGTCTCCGGCAGGACTTAAGAATGTCCACTTAACGTCATCTCTCTTACGGAGCTCCTTTAATTCATTTGCCTGAGCGTTAGCGAGTGGCTTGAACTCGTCAGGGAAATCAGGACCATCAGCTACTACCTGATTCTCACCTCTTACAAATGCGGTGACATCATTTCCTCTCTCAAGAGTTTCTTTAACTACCAGCTTACCTACACGTCCGTTTGCTGCAACTACTGCGATTTTCATGATATATGTCTCCTTTTTGTGGTTGAAATGAAGCGCTTCCTTCGGGCTTCATCTCTATGGTTTATTGTGCTCGTTTGTTGTAATCTTTTTGATTACAAGTACATTATATCACGGTTTGATTGTAATGTCAATAGTTACATCTAGCTTTTTTGATAAATTTTTTCGTTTATGCAACGCTCTTACACAAAACAATTACGGAAATGAATAAATATATTGACTTTTACTCGTAGTTGGCATAGAATGTGTCTTAAGAAATTTTAATACAGGAGGTGATGCTGTCGTGAAATCATTTGATGGATATTAGATTTTGCATCTTGTAACCATTGAATCGTATAGGGCTAACTTAAGGGAATATAGAAGCGGAGGAAATCAGATGAAAAATCTTAAGGTCAAAAAGAAATTTATGATCCTAATAATCATTACCGGAATTATCATGATTGCTATGGGAGTGTCTTCGGTGTTGATTATCTCAAATCTCAAGAACAAGTCTGTAGACATGCTGAAGACGTCGATTCAGACAGAATACGATGCCGGAATCAAGCAAGAGGTAAATACGGCAATCAGTATCTGTAAGTATTACGAAAAGCAAATTGAAGATGGCAAGCTTGATGAGGATACCGCGAAAACGCTTGCCGCAGGCGAAATTCGAGACCTTCGCTACAGTGATACAGGCTATTTCTGGGTAGACACATATGACGGTGTCAACGTAGTCCTGCTGGGTGGTGATATGGAGGGAAAGAATCGTCTCTCCACTAAGGATGTAAACGGATTCGCTATGGTCAACGACTTCATAGAGGGAGCAAAGAAAAATCCTGATGAAGGCTATTTCAACGAATACTATTTTCCAAAGGAGGGAGAAACAGAGCCTTCTCCTAAAAGGGCATACACTAAGGTTTTCGAGCCATTTAACTGGGTAATAGGAACCGGAAATTATATAGATTATATTGATGACGATGTAGCTGCTAAGGAAGCAGCAATGACAAATATCGTTAGAGGCGTATTTATTCTACTGTTGGTTATGCTTTGTGGTATGACCGCCTTTATTCTTATCTACGTAATTTCCTTCGAGAAGAGTATCCTGACACCTCTGTCTATTATTGACGACTGGCTTGGAAAGATGAAGGAAGGGGATTTCTCCATACGCATGCTTCCGGAATATAAAGAAAGGAAAGATGATTTTGGCCACCTGATGCGTTCGACAGAGCAGATGCGGGAGAGCGTAGAGAAAATGCTTGGAATGGCACAAAGTACGGCAAGTGAGGTTGGCGCTTCCGCTTCCCGGCTGTCTGAGTCAGCTGCCGATACAAAGACTACCAGCCAAGGTATAACGAGCGCAATAGAGGATATCGCTAAGGGTGCCAGCAGTCAGGCAGACTCAGTTCAGGAAGGCGCTGAGGCTATATCAAGTATTCTTGAAAATGTCAACAGTCTGACTAACGCTGTAGATACAGCTGATGAAAGCGCTGAAAAGATGGCCGGCCAGTCAGAGGAGATGAGGACTAATTTCAACAAGCTATCTGAAGCTATGAATAAAACAAAAGAATCTCTTGATGATGTATCATCGAAGGTACAAATGATGGGAGATTCCGTCTCCGAAGTTGTACAGGCTGTAACTTCCATAAACGCTATTTCTGCCCAGACTAATCTCCTATCATTAAATGCTTCTATCGAAGCAGCGAGAGCCGGTGAGGCCGGCAGGGGATTCGCGGTTGTCGCAACCGAGATACAGGAACTTTCAGTACAATCAGCCAATTCAGCAAAGCAGATTGGTGATATAATGGATGTCCTTTCTAAGAATTCTGATGTCACTGTTTCTACCGTTGAGGATCTCAAGGCCTCTGTGGATGAGCAGCAGAATATTTCCGACGCGACCCGTCAGGCAGCTCATGAAGTTGTGGAAATTATTGGTCAGGTTAGGGATATTTTCGCGAAAGCTAAGGATTCCTGCGTACAAACGAGAGATCGTTGCGGTGATCTGAACGACACAATGAGCTCCCTGTCAGCAATTTCCGAGGAAAATGCCGCTTCTTCAGAAGAAACTTCAGCTTCTATGACCCAGGTGAATGATACGGTAGTAAACATAGAGAAGTATTCATCTAGCTTAAATGAAATTGCCGGAAAGCTTACAGATCTTCTTTCAGTATTTAAAGTATCCGGTGAGACCGGCGCAGGTGACGTATGAAATAATACTTTCTCCCTTGCTGAATAGTTACATCCAACTTTTTTTAAATTTTTTTGAGCCTCTCTTCCCAGTCAATTGAGCCATTTATTTCACGGTCATGTTCAAGTAAATCCTCAACTGTAATTTTCGCCAGTTCCGACCGCATAGCGGCAAGGCTTCTGTGAAACGCGTCCTCCACCATTTTCTCTGCCTTGCCCACATGCGGATCATTTCCAAAGAGGTTAGCCGCTAGCTCACCGGAGACGGACTCGAATTTCGTCTCATCGACAGCGTCCATGATATCCGCTATTGTGATTTCGTCTGCCCGTTTAGCAATGGTATAACCTCCTTCCTTGCTGGCGGTGGAGTTCACGATTCCGGCCTTCACGAGCCTCCCGAGGATTTTCTGGAGGTAGGTAGGGGAAACTATATGAATATGATAGTTTAAATATCGTACCTTATTTCCATCAGAAACAGCCCGTTTGGCGGAAGTGTTGGGCCTGCCGCTGCCCTGTCTTTTTTCTCAAGTATAGCTATAATTTCATTCGGATCAGTCTTGCCTGTGCCTATATTCATCAAGGTTCCTGCGATTATCCGGACCATGTTATATAAGAATCCGTTTCCTCTTACTGTAATAATGACATCACGATTGTCATATATTTGCTCTCCCGCAGTCTTAACATTTAAGTCAAATATAGTCCTTACCTTACTCTCCTTCTCGGTCTTCGCGCTGCAAAATGATGTGAAGTCGTGCTCTCCGATGAGATATTTTGCGGCTTCGTTCATTTTATCTATATCAAGCCGGTGACGGACATGATAAGAATATAGCCTTTTGGTCGGAATTTCTATAAATCCGTCATCAAGGTGGTATTCGTAGGTCTTATCGATTACTCCATGACGTGGATGAAAATCATCCCTTACTTCTTTCGCGCTCATCACCCTTATATCGGGCGGAACCATAGTATTCAAGGCTAGAGGAAATTTCTCCACCGGAATATGTGAAAATGTATCGAAGGTATAAACATTTCCATATGAATGAACGCCGGCATCGGTGCGACTAGCGCCGGTGACTTTTACCTCTGCCTTTGTCAATTCGCTTAAAGCCTCATTTAGCTTCCCTTCTATAGTCGGCTTATCAGGCTGAATCTGCGATCCGCAGTAATTTGTCCCGTCATAAGCGGTAATTATCATTATTTTCATAAATTCACCAAAAGACAGGCGTTTTTTGTCTGCCTCCTTTTTCTAAAATGGCAGATATCTTTTAGCAATTTTATTTACAATAATAAGCAAAGCCATATAAATGAAGGTTATTATATAAGCCCTTATGTCTCTGCTATTATATTTTAGCGGCTTCATAGTGGTTCGCCCTTCTCCGCCGTTGTAGCATCTCGCTTCCATTGCGAGAGCGAGATCATTTGCTCTTCTGAAGGCTGACACAAAGAGTGGCACCAGGATAGGAATCATGGCCTTGGCCCTTTTCATGAAGTTTCCTGACTCAAAATCGGCGCCTCGGGCCGCCTGAGCTTTCATAATTTTGTCAGTCTCTTCTATAAGAATCGGTATAAAACGCAGGGCTATACTCATCATCATAGCGATTTCATGTACCGGCACTCCGATTTTCTTAAGTGGTGAGAGCCCTTTTTCCATGCCGTCCGTCAGTTCATTCGGTGTTGTTGTAAATGTCATTAGCGAGGAACCGATTATGAGAAACATGAGCCTTATCGCCATGAAGGATGCTGTCCTTATACCTTCTATGGTAATCTGAAATGGTCCCGGAAGCTCTACGACTACAGTGCCGGGTGTAAGTACCAGATTAAAAAAAACGGTAAACAGGAGAAGAATTACTATCCCCTTTAATCCGCGCAGGATGTATTTAATCGGCACCTTAGAAAGTGTAACTACCGTTCCAAGATAAATCGCCGCAACCACATATCCGGCAAAGCTTGAAAAAAGGAAAAGCGAAATAATAAAAAGGAGCGTGCAGGCAAGCTTAACCCTTGGATCCAGCTTATGTATCAGCGAATCGGCGGGGTAATACTGCCCGATAGTCATATTTCTGAACATATCACATCTCCTTATAAGCGGATAATATCTCCTCTTCCGCTTCTTCGACTGTTATCGAATCTGTATCAACCGGTACTCCGGCTTCATTAAGCGCATGCATGGCGTATGTTACCTGGGGAACAGCAAGGCCTATTTTTTCAAGCTCTCTGAAATTAGCGAAAACTTCTCTCGGGCTGCCGTTATAGGCTACCTTACCCTCATCCATTACTATTAGCCTGTCTGCGTATTTCGCGACGTCCTCCATGCTATGGGACACTAAAACTACGGTGAGTCCATTTTCGTGGAGCTTATATATTTCATCAAGAATTTCATCTCTGCCATATGGGTCGAGACCGGCTGTAGGCTCATCAAGTATCAGAACATCAGGCTTCATGGCAAGAACGCCTGCTATAGCGACTCGCCTCTTCTGTCCACCGGAAAGCTCAAATGGTGATGCGTCATAGATTGTATCGGGAAGTCCAACCTGCTTTATGGCCTCAAAGGCGCGCATATCTACTTCGAGTTTCGGAAGTCCCAGATTATTCGGGCCGAATTTTACATCTTCAAGAACCGTGGCCTCAAAAAGCTGGTGCTCAGGGTACTGGAAGACGAGGCCAACATGGCTTCTGAGATCCTTTAATACGTAATCGGGGTCATAGATGTCCTGTCCGTTATAATAAATACGGCCGCTTGTTGCCGTAAGAAGTCCGTTAAAATGCTGTATCAGAGTCGATTTCCCTGAACCGGTATGTCCGATAATGGCTACGAATTCACCATCCTTTATCTCAAGGCTCACATCGTCGAGAGCCTTATGTTCGTAGGCCGTGTCCGGACTGTACAAATATGTTATATGATCTGCGATTATTGACATTTTTCTGCGAATACCTTTTTTATTGCGTCTCTAAATTCATCAACCGTAAGTATGGTATCATGTATCGGAAGTCCCTTTTTTCTTAGGTCGTAGGCGATTTTTGTTACTTGGGGGACATCAAGCTTATATTGGGCCAGCTCCTCTACATGTGAAAATACCTCTCGCGGCGTTCCTTGCATAACAAGCTTTCCATGATCCATGACGAATATTTCATCAGCGTCTACAACCTCGGCCATATAGTGGGTAATGAGAATAACTGTTATGCCTTCTTTTTTATTTAGCTCCTTCGCGGTTTTAAGAACTTCTTTGCGCCCCATGGGGTCTAGCATAGCCGTAGGTTCATCTAAGATGATGCACTTTGGCTTCATCGCAAGAATTCCCGCTATAGCGACCCGCTGCTTCTGACCTCCGGAGAGCCTGTCGGGAGAAGCTTTTCTGTATTCCAGCATTCCGACTGCCTTCAGGCTTTCTTCAACTCTCTGCCATATTTCGTCAGTCGGTACACCAATATTCTCAGGTCCGAAGCCTACGTCTTCCTCAACTACTGAAGCGATTATCTGATTATCCGGATTCTGGAAAACCATTCCGGCATTCTGTCTGACTTTAATTGTATTATTTTCATCATTTGTGTTCAGTCCATTTACAATAACGGTCCCCTCTGTAGGCAGAAGTAGAGCGTTCAGGTGCCTTGCGAATGTGGACTTTCCGGAGCCATTGTGACCTAACACTGCAATAAAGTCACCGGACTTTATATCAAGACTTACATCATCTATCGCCCTCTCTACAGCCTCAACATTTCCCTCTTCATCACGCCTTATATAGTCAAAAGAGAGGTTTTTGACATCTATTATATTATTCATTATAAACCCAGACTTCCTGACTCAAATCATATGCTATAGTATCTGTTCTTCCACTCCATTTTCATATTCAACAGTTATGAAAAGAGCGCTATCCATAATATAATAACGGATAGCGCTCAAAAAATCAAGCTATATGATAATTATACTAACTCGATAAGTACTTCCATAGCGGCATCGCCTCTACGAGGTCCTATCTTAACGATTCTTGTATAGCCACCCTTACGGTCAGCATACTTAGGAGCGATCTCATCAAAAAGCTTGTCTGTAAGGTCGACCTTCTTGATGTTCTTTCTCTTACCGTCCGGATTCTCTGTTACATCATAAAGAACCTTACGCATCTGCATTCTTGCGTTATGACGTGTAACATTATCCTTCTTAACCTGCTTCTCGACTTCGTCGATTACAGGAACCTTCTTACCATCTACAACTTCCTTAACCCTCTTGCCATCAGCATCCTTGCGGGCAACCTTTGACTTAACGGTTATGGTCTCGTAATTATCCTTTTCCTTGACAGCAAGTGTGATAAGCTTCTCTGCCATTCTGCGAAGCTCCTTAGCGCGAGCCTCTGTAGTAACAATCTTACCGTTATTGATAAGGCCTGTTACCTGGCTTCTTAAGAGAGCCTTCCTCTGGCTTGATGTCCTTCCAAGCTTTCTGTAGCCAGCCATCTTAATTCCTCCTAAAATTCATTAGCGATATGACATTAATGTCAATCCTCGCCGCTCTTAAGTGAAAGACCGAGTTCCTTGAGCTTAGCGTTAACCTCATCAAGAGATTTACGGCCCATATTACGGACTTTCATCATGTCGTCTAATGTCTTGTTCGTTAATTCCTGAACAGTATTGATGCCTGCTCTCTTAAGGCAGTTATATGAACGAACCGAAAGCTCAAGCTCATCGATATTCATCTCAAGAGCCCTGCTCTTATCGCCCTCCTGCTTTGGAGCCATAACATCTATATTCTTGGCATCCTCAGAGAGATCAATGAAAGCATTGAGATGCTCGCTGAGTACCCTTGCCGCAAGGCTGATTGCCTCGTCAGGGCCCATAGTACCATTAGTATAAACTTCTATGGTAAGCTTATCATAATCTGTCATCTGACCGACACGGGTATTCTCAATATTGATATTTACCCTGCCTACAGGTGTATAGATAGAATCGACAGCAATAGCGTCTATAGGAAGGTCTTCAGATTTATTCTTATCAGCTACTACATATCCGTGGCCTCTGGTTATGGTAAACTCTATATTGAGCTTGCAATTAGGTCCACCGTTAAGTGTAGCGATAACCTGATCCTTATTAACGATCTCTACGTCAGGATCTGTCTGGATGTCAGCTGCTGTTACAATTCCCTCGCCTTCAAAATCAAGGTAAGCAGTCTTAGGCTCATCATTATCACTTGAGTCCCTGATCGCAAGACTCTTGATATTTAAGATGATCTCGGATACGTCTTCCTTTATTCCCGGGATTGAAGAGAACTCATGCTTAACGCCATCAATCTTGACAGAGCTTACTGCCGCGCCAGGGAGAGTAGAGAGCATGATTCTCCTAAGAGAATTGCCCAAAGTGGTGCCATAGCCTCTCTCAAGCGGTTCAACTACGAAGCGCCCGTACTTTTTATCATCAGAAATTTCCGCAATATCAATCTTTGGTTTTTCAAACTCAAACATGACAGGCTCCTCCTATGAGATGTATAAATTGTCGAATATCATACCAAAATGAAAAACAATAGTCATTATTTGGAATACAGCTCGACGATCTGCACCTCATTAACCGGAACATCAATCTGATCTCTGGTAGGTACTTCCTTAACTGTTCCTGTAAGGTTGTCGCGGTCTACATCAAGCCATGATGGAACTAATCTGCCGTTAGTAGCCTCAAGGACATCCTTCATTCTCTGGATATTCTTTTTCTTTTCAGCAATTTCAATCTTATCGCCAACAGATACGCAGTAAGATGGGATGTTAACTCTCTTGCCATTTACAAGAACCATCTTATGGTCTACGATCTGACGAGCTTCTTTTCTGGTACGAGCAAAGCCAAGACGGAAGATGATGTTATCAAGTCTCTCCTCAAGAAGAATCATGAGGTTCTCACCTGTTGTACCATACTTAAGCTTCTGAGCCTTTACATAATAGTTACGGAAAGGCTTCTCGGTAACGCCGTAGATGAACTTAGCCTTCTGCTTCTCGCGGAGCTGCTCACCGTACTCGCTTATCTTTCTTCTGCCATTGCCTGCGCTACGGTTTGACTTCTTGTCAATACCCATAAATCCAGGCTCTAATCCAAGAACTCTGCATCTCTTTAATACAGGGGTCATATCTCTTGCCATTACGAAATTCCTCCTTATCTGCCCTATTATACTCTTCTGCGCTTTGGTGGTCTGCATCCGTTATGAGGTACAGGTGTTACGTCCTTAATGGAAATAACATTGATACCACATGCCTGAAGAGCACGGATAGCTGCTTCACGTCCTGAGCCAGGTCCCTTAACCATAACGTCAACTGACTTAAGACCGTGTAAGATTGCTGCCTTAGCAGCGGTCTCAGCTGCCATCTGAGCAGCATATGGGGTAGACTTTCTTGAGCCACGGAAACCAAGTCCGCCGGCACTTGCCCATGAAAGGGCATTTCCTTCAGCATCTGTTAAAGTTACAATTGTATTGTTAAAAGAAGACTGGATATGTGCCTGTCCACGCTCTACGTTCTTCCTTACGCGCTTCTTGGCTGCCTTCTTTGCGTTAGCTGCACCTTTTACATTAGTAGGCATTGCGTTCGAATCCTCCTTAATTACTTCTTCTTATTAGCGATAGTCTTACGAGGACCTTTTCTTGTTCTCGCGTTGTTCTTTGTATTCTGGCCACGAACAGGAAGTCCCTTTCTATGGCGAACACCTCTGTAGCATCCAATCTCCTGAAGTCTCTTGATGTTCATAGCAACTTCACGACGAAGATCACCTTCTACAATAACGGATGATTCGATTGCGTCACGGATCTTTGCGACATCATCATCGGTAAGATCCTTGCAGCGTGTGTCAGGATTAACTCCTGCTTTGCTTAATATCTGGTTAGATGTAGCTCTTCCTATACCATAGATATAGGTAAGGCCGATCTCAACGCGCTTCTCTCTTGGTAAATCAACACCACTGATACGAGCCATTAGCGTTTTTCCTCCATAATTACATGAAATACTTGTTACAAAAATAGTGAATTGATTGCCTGATGACTTGGCAATCCAGCCGCTTTAAACCACTTCTTACTTTAGATAAGCCAAAGCGCAGAGAGCACATCTCTGTTAATGGGAAGCAGTATCACACCGAACAGATCACAACTAAGTTACGGTGTAACGCAGAAAGCAAGACTCTTATAAATCGAATACAGTAATCGGAGGAATAGTTCAATTCTCCGGACTACCTGGCTTAGCGCCTAATTCTCATTAAAGAAATCAGCCCTGTCTCTGCTTGTGCTTAGGATTCTCGCAGATGATCCTTATAGAACCCTTTCTCTTGATTACCTTGCACTTCTCGCACATAGGTTTTACAGATGACCTAACTTTCATAGAGAATTTGCTCCTTTCCAATAAAGTCCGTTTTCTATCATAACACAAATCCCCCTATTTTGCAAGGGGGAATTTCACTTTTTTTCAATGCGGACATCTGATTAGAAGTTCTCGATTTAAAGCGAAGCGATCATGAGAGAACTTCTATCTATTTGTATGCAGAAAATGACTTGTTGCTTTCGATTTGTAGCGCAGCGATCATGAGAAAGCAACAGTCATTTTCACTTATCACGCCAAATTATGCGTCCTTTGGTGAGATCGTATGGGCTCATCTCAAGCGTTACCTTGTCGCCCGGAAGAATTCTGATGAAATTCATGCGAAGCTTGCCGCTTATGTGAGCGAGAACCTTGTGACCATTCTCAAGCTCAACCTGAAACATAGCATTTGGAAGCTTTTCAACTACCGTACCTTCAATCTCAAGTACATCCGACTTAGACATTTTTCTCCTTTCCGCTCCTATACTTCAGAGCGCGTCTTATATCTTCATCTGTCAATCTATCATAAATGCCTTCATAATAAAACGGCACATTATCCCTGTAATCACCATTCAATACAGCCAGGTGCTTTACATTTTTCTTAGAAGGTTTTGCGACAGTATACTTTACACCGTCAGAAATATAGGCGAACTTGTCATCAAACTTTATTACAACATAAAGCTTGTCTTTATCGTTCCCCGCCTTCGACCTAACTACACTGCCAATTTTAAGTTCTGCCACTTACGGCACCTCCTCCTCCAAAAATGTCAGACACTCCGGCCCATTTTCCGTTATAAGAACCGTGTTTTCAAAATGAGCTGAGAATGAGTAGTCTTCTGTATAAACAGTGAAATCGTCTCCATCTTCCCAGATAACATCAGCTCCGCCCATATTTATCATAGGTTCTATCGCGATTGTTTCGCCTTCCCTAAGGATATGGTTATGCTCTTCATCGTAAAATGCCGGAATTTCAGGCAGTTCATGGAGTACCTTTCCTATGCCATGGCCATAAAGATCTCTTACCGTGCTATAGCCTAAAGACCCTGCTTTCTCATCGAGCGCTTTGCCGATAATATTAACCGGTGTGCCGGGTCTCGCAACCTCAAGTCCGGCATAAAAAACCTCCGCGGCTCCCTTAATGAGCGAATGTAGCTCCGGTACCACTTCGCCGACAGGAAAAGTTCTTGCCATGTCTGAGAAATATCCGTCCTTTGAAATGCTGATGTCGACCTTTACTATATCGCCTTCGTCAAGAAAATGGTCAGACGCAGGCAGGCCATGGGCAACCTGGTCATTCACAGATATACAGGCAGACCCGGGAAAGCCTTCATAACCCTTTAAAACAGGAACGCATCCATTTTTTATGATAAGCTCTTCAATTTTCTTATCAAGTTTGTCCGTGGATATTCCGGGTACAATAATTTTACGAGTCTCTTCCATAATATGAGAGAGAGCTTCCCCACTCTCCCTCATTTTATTTGCAGACCCGTCTCTTTCACTAAATACGCCCACGCCTTTACCCTAAAATTGCGCAGATATCAGAAAATACATCATCCATTGATTTTGTACCATCAACTTCCTTATATTTTCCCTTATTCTTATAATATTCTACAAGCGGTTCTGTCTGCTCATGATATACAGCAAGTCTCTTCTGTACAGTCTCAGGCTTATCATCATCACGCTGAATAAGCGCGCTTCCACACTTGTCACATACGTCCTCTTTCTTAGGAGCGTTGTAGACAATATGATAAGTCTCACCACACTGAGGACAGGTTCTTCTTCCCGACATCCTGTTTACAATGTTATCATCAGGTACATTTACATTTATAGCGAAATCAATCGAATCACCCTTTTCATTAAGGGCCTTCTCAAGGACTTCAGCCTGAGGAATAGTTCTCGGATATCCGTCAAGTATATAGCCGTTCTTGCAGTCATCCTTAGCTACTCTGTCAAGAAGCAGATCACACGTAAGTTCATCCGGAACCAGCTTACCCTGATCCATATAGGTCTTGGCCTTTTTACCAAGCTCGGTATTATTTTTAATATTGTATCTGAAAATATCTCCGGTTGAAATATGCGGAATACCGTACTTATCCGCAATCTTTATAGCCTGTGTACCCTTACCTGCTCCCGGAGCCCCTAACATTATAACCTTCATTTTTTCTACGCCTTTCATTAAAAGAGCCGGAGCAGATACTCAAGGTACCCCGCTCCGGCTTATTCCTTAGCCTTCACAGAGTCTCAAAATAATACTGTCAATCGTTAAGGAAGCCTGTATAATGCCTCTCAAGCATCATTGATTCTAACTGGTTGATTGTCTCAAGTACTACGCCAACTACGATAATAAGACTTGTACCACCGAAGGATACATTGGCGTTAAATACTCCCGCGCAAATAATAGGGATAATTGCGGCAATGATAAGGCCAATAGCGCCAATAAATATGATGCTGTTAAGAACCTTATTGAGATAATCACTTGTAGGACGGCCCGGTCTTATTCCCGGTATAAATCCGCCTGCCTTTTTCAGGTTATTCGCTACCTCGATAGGATTAAAGGTTATCGAAGTGTAGAAATAAGCGAAGAACACAAGAAGGAGTATATATAATACAAGACCTAATGTGTATTTAGCTTCGCCCCATGAGCTGAAATTGCACCATGCGCCCTGATTGAGAACTTTAAGTATCTTCTGACCTACACTGGCGCCTTCACCGCTCGCAGGCTGAATGCCAAGGAAGCTGCAGATGACGATAGGAGTCTGAAGAATAGAGCTTGCGAAGATGACAGGCATTACACCGCCGGTGTTCACTTTAAGCGGAATATTTGATCCACTGCCGCCAACAAGCCTGCGTCCCTGTATCTTCTGAGCATACTGAACAGGTATCTTTCTTACAGCATCATTCAATACAACAATGTAAACTGTAAGTCCGACAATAATACCTACAATAAGAATTGTGGCAATTACCCCGTTCATTACACTTGAAGCACCAACTACGTGCGTCTTGAACAGATTTATTATGTCACTAGGCATTCTTGAAACTATATTGAAGAGAAGGATAATGGAGATACCATTTCCTATGCCGTAGTCCGTAATCTTCTCACCGAGCCACATAAGGAATGAAGCACCGGCTGTAAGAGAAATTACAACTACAAGTGTGTTAAGGAAATTATAATCTTCCATATAACCGGCACGACCAAAGCCGATAGCCATAGCCGTACTTTCAATTATCGCAAGAATGATTGTGACATATCTTGTATATGCAGCAATCTTTTTACGACCGTCTTCGCCTTCCTTCTGCATCTCCTCAAGGCTAGGAATAGCGATAGTAAGGAGCTGTATAATAATAGAAGAAGTGATATACGGTGTAATACTGAGCGCAAATATAGAGAGCGATTCAAAGGAACCACCTGTAATTGCGTTCAGGAAATCAAGCTGCGTAAGGTTTGCCAGGAAAGCATTTATCTGATCCCTGTCAATGCCAGGAACAGGCATCTGTGAGCCTATCCTGACAACTACAAGACAAAGGAGTGTGAAAAGCAATCTCTTCCTAATGTCCTTTACCTTAAAAGCATTACGGAGAGTCTTAAACATCAGATCACCTCAGCATTCCCGCCAAGTGCCTTTATCTTTTCTGATGCTGTAGCGCTATATGCGTTAACCTTTACATTGAGTTTCTTTGTAAGCTCACCGTTGCCAAGAATCTTAACACCATCACCAACTGAGCTGATGATACGATTATCGATAAGATCCTGAGCTGTTACAGTAGCCCCATCTTCAAATACATTAAGAGAAGATACGTTAACTGTAACGATATCCTTTGTATTTCTGTTTGTGAAGCCTCTCTTAGGAAGCCTTCTGAAGAGTGGCATCTGGCCGCCTTCGAATCCAGGCCTTGGTGCTCCTGAACGAGCCTTCTGACCCTTGTGGCCCTTACCTGCCTGCTTGCCGTTTCCTGAAGCATGGCCACGACCCCTGCGGAAGTTATTGCTGTGTGTAGAGCCCTCAACCGGCTTTAACTCAGATAAATTCATGTTTACACCTCCCCTTTATCAGATTTCCTCTACCTTAAGCAGATAATTTACCTGCTTAATCATTCCACGTGTAGCAGGATTGTCAGGAAGCTCAACACTTCTATTAGTCTTTGTAAGACCAAGAGCTCTGACAGTTCTTCTGTGCTTTGGTATACATCCGATAGTGGACTTAGCCAAAGTGACTTTTAATTTATCAGCCATTTTATTCCTCCTGATTAATATACTCTCAACAAGTTATCAAAGCTTATCTACGGAAATACCGCGAAGCTTAGCAACCTCTTCAGGAGTCTTAATATGAGCTAAGCCATTGATTGTAGCGAGTACAACGTTCTGCTTGTTGTTAGAGCCAAGTGACTTTGTCTTGATGTTCTTGAAACCTGCGAGGTCAAGTACGTTACGGGCAGGACCACCTGCGATGATACCGGTACCTTCAGGAGCTTTCATAAGAAGAACCTCGGCGCTGCCGAACTTTCCTACGAAATCATGAGGTATAGATCCCTTCTCATCGAAAGGAACGGTAATCATGTTCTTCATAGCGTCTTCCTTGCCCTTACGGATAGCTTCAGGGATTTCGGCTGCCTTTCCAAGACCGGCGCCTACGCGACCCTTTCTGTCTCCTACTACTACAAGGGCAGAAAATCTCATGTTACGGCCACCCTTAACGACCTTAACAACACGCTTTATAGTAACGACCTTATCATCGAACTCGCTGTTTTCTGCATTGTTATCTTTTGAACGATTCATGCCAAATTCCTCCTTTATTAGAATTCAAGGCCTGCTTTTCTTGCAGCGTCAGCGAGTGCCTGGATCTTACCCTGATATATAAAGCCGCCTCTGTCGAATACGACTTCCTTGATACCTTTTTCAAGAGCCTTCTTACCGATAGCTGTTCCAACAGCTTCAGCAGCGGCTACATCATTTGTATGTGAAAGACCTTCTTTAACATCCTTATCAAGAGTAGAAGCGGATACAAGAGTCTTTCCTGCCTGGTCATCGATGATCTGCGCATACATATGGTTATTGCTTCTGAATACGGCAAGACGAGGTCTCTCAGCCGTACCAGCTAAATGAGCGCGTACTCTTAAATGTTTCTTCTCGCGTACGGCGCTTCTTGATACTTTACTGACCATTGTTCTTCACTCCTTTAATTATTTTTTACCGGTCTTTCCTTCTTTACGTCTGATTACTTCATAGCTGTACTTGAGACCCTTGCCCTTATATGGCTCAGGAGCTCTCTTGCTTCTTATCTCAGCCGCATACTGTCCAACCTTTTCTTTATCTATACCCTTAACTGTAATTGTTGCCGGTGATGCCTTATCATCAACTACTGACTCAACTCCATCAGGGTCATTCATGATTACAGGATGTGAATATCCAAGGTGAAGTGTAAGTTCCTTACCCTTCTTGCTTGCTCTGTAACCAACACCGTTGATCTCAAGGACTTTAGCGTAACCTTCTGTAACACCAACAACCATGTTGTTGATAAGGGTTCTTGTAAGTCCGTGAAGAGACTTCATCTGCTTAAGGTCATTTGGCCTTGTAACGATGATCTCGTTATTCTCAAGCTTAATGTTCATTTCCTTAGGGAGAACTCTCTCAAGCTGTCCCTTAGGTCCTTTAACAGTCACTTTATTATTTTCTGCAATAGTGACGGTAACTCCCGCCGGTACTGCGATAGGCATTTTTCCTATACGTGACATGCCCGCACCTCCATATTATTCGTTGTGGTTATCCGCCTTACGAAATTACCAAACATACGCAAGAACTTCGCCGCCTACGTTAAGCTTTCTCGCTTCCTTATCTGTGATAACACCCTTGTTTGTAGAAACAATTGCTATACCGAGACCACCAAGAACTCTTGGAAGATCTTCACAGTTAGCGTAAATTCTTAAACCTGGCTTAGAAATTCTCTTAAGGCCATTGATGACCTTTTCGTTCTTGTCTTTGCCATATTTTAAAACGATGTGGATGTTCTTAAATCCATCAACATCTGTTATCTCGTACTTCTTGATGTAGCCTTCCTTGTAAAGAATATCAGCAATGCTTTCCTTCATCTTGGAAGCAGGTACATCAACCTCATCATGTTTTGCTGTGTTTGCGTTACGAATTCTTGTAAGCATATCAGCGATTGGATCTGTCATAGTTAATATCCTCCTTCCTTATAATTACCAGCTTGCTTTCTTTACGCCAGGGATCTCGCCCTTGTAAGCTAACTCACGGAAGCAAACTCTGCAGATGCCGTACTTCTTAAGTACAGAATGAGGACGTCCGCAGATTCTGCAACGTGTATAAGCTCTTGTTGAGTACTTAGCAGGGCGTGACTGCTTAAGCCTTAATGACAGCTTTGCCATTTGTTCCTCCTTTAAATGCCGCTTTGCGGCTTATCATGCGCTTTTATTACTGCTTTGAAAAAGGCATACCTAAAAGTTTTAAGAGCTCACGTGCCTCTTCATCTGTCTCAGCTGTTGTTACGAAAATTACGTCCATACCTCTGACCTTATCAACCTTATCATATTCGATTTCAGGGAAGATAAGCTGCTCCTTAAGTCCAAGAGCATAGTCGCCACGTCCATCGAACGCATCCGGGTTAACACCGCGGAAGTCACGCACACGTGGAAGCGCAAGGTTAAAAAGACGATCAGCGAAGTCATACATCTTGTCGCCGCGAAGCGTAACCTTACATCCGATAGGCATACCCTCACGAATCTTAAAGTTAGCGACTGACTTCTTAGCCTTGGTATATACAGGCTTCTGGCCTGTGATAATCTGAAGGTCGTTAGCAGCTGTCTCAAGAACCTTGTTGTTCTCCTTTGCTTCGCCAACGCCCATGTTGATAACGATCTTGTCAAGCTTCGGTATCTGCATTACGTTCTTGTAGCCAAACTTCTTCTGCAGTTCAGGAGCTACTTCCTTTGTATAGGCTTCCTTTAACCTGTTCACAATGATTACCTCCTAATGATTAATCTACAGTTTCTCCGGTTATCTTGGCTACGCGCTTCTTGTCTTTGCCTTCTCCGGTAAATCCGATTCTTGTAACCTTACCGTCTACTACATACATGACATTGGAAATATCCATAGGAGCTTCCTCGGTAACTATACCACCGTTAGGATTGCTCTGGCTTGCCTTTGTATGCTTCTGTACCATATGGGCACCCTCGACAACAACCTTGCCGTCCTTTACGGAAAGAACCTTGCCTTCATGGCCCTTGTCCTTACCTGTAATGACTCTTACGAGGTCACCCTTTTTGATCTTACTTGTTGCCATAAAGTGCCTCCTTATAATACTTCAGGAGCAAGAGATACGATCTTCATAAACTGCTTCTCACGAAGCTCTCTTGCAACTGGTCCAAAAATACGGGTTCCTGTAGGGGTGTTGTCATCCTTTATGATGACAGCCGCATTCTCATCGAATTTAATATATGAGCCGTCTTTTCTGCGGCAGCCATGCTTTGTACGAACAACTACTGCCTTAACAACGTCACCTTTTTTTACAACGCCACCTGGTGTTGCATCTTTAACGCTGGCAACTATGATATCACCGATATTTGCGTATCTTCTTGTTGAGCCACCCATAACACGGATGCAAAGAAGCTCCTTCGCTCCTGTATTATCAGCGACTGCAAGTCTGGTCTCCTGCTGTACCATTCTTCAGTACTCCTTTCAAATAGTCCGTGTAAATGAATTACTTTGCCTTCTCAACTATCTCGACAAGTCTCCATCTCTTAGTCTTTGATAATGGTCTTGTCTCCATAACCTTTACTCTGTCACCGATATGGCACTCATTGTTAGCATCTTCAGCGTAAAGCTTGTGTGTTCTCTTGATGATCTTGCCATAGAGTGGATGCTTAACGTTATCTACAACAGCAACTACAATGGTCTTATCCATCTTGTCGCTGACTACCTTACCGGTACGGACTTTTCTAAGATTTCTCTCTTCCACGAGTAGATCTCCTTTCAATGGATCTCAAAATAACAATCAGTTATTCTTAGAATCAAGCTGTGTCATAACAGTCTGGATTCTTGCTATATTCTTTCTTACATCTTTGATACGGCTTGTGTTATCAAGCTGATTCGTAGCATTCTGTAATCTGAGATTGAAGAGTTCCTTCTTAGCAGCGGTAAGCTCTTCAGCGAGCTCGGAAACATTCTTCCTGCCCTTGAGGTCATTTACATAATCAGTTCTCTTCACTTCCGATACCTCCCTCCAGGTCGGCCTTTGATACGATCTTGCACTTAAGAGGAAGCTTATGCATAGCAAGACGAAGTGCCTCTTTAGCTTCATCACCTGATACACCGGCGATCTCGAAAAGAACGCGGCCAGGCTTAACAACTGCTACCCAATAATCAAGGGAGCCTTTTCCTGAACCCATTCGTGTTTCAGCAGGCTGTGCTGTAACAGGCTTGTCAGGGAATATCTTTATCCAAACCTTACCACCACGCTTGATATAACGAGTCATGGCAACACGGGCAGCCTCGATCTGGTTTGACTTAACCCATGCAGGTTCAAGAGCAACTATACCGTATTCTCCGTTTGTAATGGTATTGCCTCTGTGAGCTGTTCCCTTCATGGTACCGCGGAACTGCTTACGATGCTTTACCCTGTTTGGCATTAACATTTATTTTGCGCTCCCTTCCTTTTTCTTGTTGTTCTTGGTAGGAAGAACCTCGCCAAGATAAATCCAGCACTTAACGCCTACCTTACCGTATGTGGTATTTGCTTCAGCAAAGCCATAATCGATATTGGCACGAAGTGTCTGAAGTGGGATTGTGCCGTCGCTGTATGATTCCTTACGGGCCATATCAGCTCCACCAAGACGTCCTGATACCTGAGTCTTGATACCCTTAACTCCGGTTCTCATTGTCTTCTGCATGCATGACTTCATAGCACGTCTGAAGCTTACACGCTCCTCAAGCTGCTTAGCGATGTTCTCAGCTGTGAGCTGTGCGTTCATCTCAGGTCTCTTGATTTCGTTAACCTTGAGATCAAGCTTCTTCTTTGTGAGCTTCTGAGCCTCTGCCTTAACCTTATCTATCTCTGCGCCGCCCTTGCCGATTACCATACCAGGCTTGCTTGTATTAACTGTTACGGTAACTCTGTCGCCTGCGCGCTCTATCTCAATCTTGGAAACTCCTGAATCATAGAGCTTCTTCTTAAGGAATTCTCTTATTGCGTGATCTTCAACAAGATCATCAGCGAAATCCTTGCCGGCATACCATTTTGAATCCCAATCATCAATAACGCCGACTCTTAAGCCATGAGGATTAACTTTCTGTCCCATTTGGTCCTGACTCCTTTCAATTCTTCTCGTTGAGAATAACTGTGATGTTGCTCATTCTCTTAAAGATACGATAAGCGGTACCACGTGCTCTAGGCTGTATTCTCTTCATGATAGGGCCGTCGCCTGCGAAGCATTCTTCGATATAAAGATTGCTAGGATCATATCCCTTAACCTCTGCGTTAGCGACTGCGGACTTTACTAACTTTTCTATAACTTCTGAAGCATATCTTGGGTTATATGCTAATATTGCGAGTGCTGTGTCTACATCCTTGCCTCTGATAGCGTCAAGTACGAAACAAGCCTTCTGGGTTGAAACACGCGCGTATGAAAGCTTTGCGTATGGTCTCATTTCCCTGTTGTCTCTGTTTCTCTGAGACTTGACCTGGGTTCTATGTCCCTTTGCCATGGATGTACCTCCTTTCAACATTCAGACTTACTGTTTATATACTGCCGCGCCGTAATCTCCGGCGCGACTCTTATTATCATTTTCAGGCCTTCTTCTCGTCTCCGCCTGAGTGACCTCTGTATGTTCTTGTTGCTACGAACTCACCAAGCTTATGGCCAACCATATCCTCAGTGATATATACAGGAACATGCTTTCTTCCATCATGTACGGCAATTGTATGTCCTACAAATGAAGGGAAGATAGTCGAGCGGCGTGACCATGTCTTTATCACACTCTTCTCGCCTGAAGCGTTGAGCGCATCAACCTTCTTTAAAAGGCTTGCGTCAGCGAATGGTCCTTTTTTAAGTGATCTTGCCATGACTTTTCCTCCTTAATTATTTGATGGCTCTGCCGTTTCTTCTTCTTACGATAAGCTTATCCGAACGCTTACCTGACTTACGTGTCTTAAGACCAAGAGCAGGCTTGCCCCAAGGAGTTACAGGGCCCGGACGACCGATAGGTGCCTTACCCTCACCACCACCGTGTGGATGGTCGTTAGGGTTCATGACTGAACCACGGACTGTAGGTCTGATACCCTTATTTCTTGTACGTCCGGCTTTACCGACATTTACAAGGTCATGATCGATGTTGCCTACCTGACCGATTGTTGCGCGGCACTCGATAGGAACCATTCTCATTTCTCCGGATGGCATACGGATTGTAGCGAAGCCATTCTCCTTAGCCATAAGCTGAGCAGCGTTTCCGGCTGAGCGAACAAGCTGTCCGCCCTTGCCAGGGTAAAGCTCAATGTTGTGGATGTTTGAACCTACAGGAATCATTGAGAGTGGGAGGCAGTTACCGACGCGAACTTCAGCGTCAGGACCATTCATGATCTTAGCTCCTACTTCAAGTCCTACAGGCGCGATAATATATGACTTAACGCCATCAGCATAAGTGATGAGCGCAATATTAGCTGTACGGTTTGGATCGTACTCAATAGCAGTTACAGTAGCCTGAATGCCATCTTTTCTTCTCTTGAAGTCGATGATTCTGTACTTTCTGCGGGAACCGCCACCATGATGTCTTACAGTGATCTTTCCCTGATTGTTGCGGCCGGCGTTCTTCTTTAACGATACAACAAGGCTCTTCTCAGGAGTGTCTTTTGTGATCTCACTCTTGTCAAGGCTTGTCATGTTACGTCTTGAAGGTGTATATGGGCCGTATTTCTTGATTCCCATGTTAATCTCCTTTCGCGGTTATCGGACGCGATTTCCATAAATCTATATTTTACTCAGAGAGATAATCAAAGACCCTTAAAGATCTCGATATCAGCGCTGTCCTCAGTAAGCTTAACGATTGCCTTCTTTGTCTTAGCAGTCTTGCCAACTACCGCGCCTCTTCTCTTTGTCTTGCCATCCTCGTTAAGAGTGTTGACCTTGGCAACCTTTACGCCGTCAAACATCTTCTCAACAGCTTCCTTGATCATAGTCTTGTTAGCTTCAGGATGCACTGAGAATGTATATTTTTTCTCTGCCTGGTTATTCATAGCCTTCTCAGTAATGATTGGCTTAAGGATAACGTCGTAATACTTAATATCAGCCATTATGCGTAAACCTCCTCGAGCTTCGCTACGGCATCCTTTGTAAGAACAAGTGAATCATGTCCTAAGATGTCATAAACGTTGATCTCATTTGTGAGAGCAGCCTTTGTCTTGTCAATGTGTCTTGTTGAAAGATAAACGTTATCATTCTTCTCGCCAAGAACAACAAGTGCCTTGGAAGCCTTAATGGCGTCAAGAACCTTAACCATTGACTTTGTCTTTATCTCATCAAGCTTAATGTCATCAACAACGATGAGCTTGTTTTCATTGAGCTTTGTAGTGAGAGCTGAGCAGATAGCTGCCTGCTTCTCTTTTCTGTTCATCTTGAAAGAATAATCTCTCGGCTTTGGCGCGAATACAACACCGCCGCCTTTCCACTGTGGAGCACGGATTGAACCCTGTCTTGCGTGACCGGTACCCTTCTGTCTCCAAGGCTTTCTACCGCCTCCGCGTACTTCTGTACGTCCAAGAGCGCTCTGTGTGCCCTGACGGTTGTTAGCGAGCTGTAATACAACAGCCTTGTGCATAAGATGATCTTTTACTTCTACTCCGAAGACAGCATCATTAAGTTCAAGTGTGCCGACTTCTTTACCTTCCATATTAACTACAGAAATGTTAGCCATTTTGATTCCTCCTTCCCGTCAGGTATTAAATATCAGTTCTTGTGGTATCCTTGAGCATTACAAGAGCCTTCTTAGCTCCCGGAACAGCACCCTTAACAAGGATGAGGTTCTTATCTGCGTCAACTCTTACCACTTCAAGGTTCTGAACAGTGACTCTGACATGTCCCATATGTCCGGCCATCTTCTTGCCCTTGAATACCTTGCTCGGGTCAGAGCAGGCACCATTTGATCCTGCGTGTCTATGATACTTGGAGCCATGTCCCATAGGTCCTCTCTGAAGACCATGTCTGTGGATGGCACCCTGGAATCCTTTACCCTTTGAAGTAGCGATTGCGTCAACCTTGTCTCCGGCTGCGAAAACATCGGCCTTGATTTCCTCGCCAACCTTATGGTTCTCAGCATCTTCAAGTCTGAATTCTCTGAGATACTTCTTAACAGGAACTCCCGCCTTAGCGAAATGTCCCTTAACAGGCTTATTAACGTGGCTTTCCTTAACCTCGCCAAAGCCTACCTGAACTGCACTGTATCCATCATTCTCTTCTGTCTTGACCTGGGTCACGGTAAGTGGACCGGCCTCAAGAACAGTAACAGGGATAAGTGCGCCGTCTTCTGCAAAAATCTGGGTCATACCGACTTTTGTAGCAAGAATTGCTTTTTTCATTGATAATACCTCCTGTTATCTACAGCGGACCGGGGATAACTCGACGCCTTTCAAAAAGGTAAAATGCGTAATCAGAGCCCGGTCATCCTAGATGGCGAAGATATTGCCTTACAGCAAAATCTATCTAACCCTAAAGGATTTACATTAATTAGTGCTTACAAGGCGTTATTACTTTACGTTCTTGATAGAAATATCAACGCCTGCAGGCATTTCAAGTCTTGTAAGAAGCTCGATGGTCTTCTGAGATGGAGCGATAACATCGATAAGTCTCTTATGTGTTCTCTGCTCGAACTGCTCTCTGGAGTCCTTGTACTTGTGAACAGCGCGAAGGATGGTAACTACTTCCTTCTTAGTAGGAAGTGGAACCGGTCCGCTGACCTTGGTACCTGTCTTCTTAACTGTCTCAACAATCTTAGCGGCACTCTGATCGATAAGCTCATGATCATATGCCTTAAGAGTGATCCTCATTACTTGATTAGCCATAAAAAAAGCCGCCTCCTTATTCGTACTTCGTGATAAATCACGTATTTCAGCACGACAAGCGGTGACTGTACACACATCCGGGTGTTTCTTTTCCGAGTTGCAACGAAACGCGGAACTACCCGTTCATATTAAAATGTTGATTTGTACAGTGACTTGTCGTCAGGTTTACCGGACTCATCGAGTCCTCTTGACATTCGCTCCACGAAAAACCCTTCCAAACAACTATATGAAGGCAACCTTCGCTTCTTTGCTATCAATGTCACAACAATCGCTATTATAACAGGTATTCCGCTTTATTGCAAGTATTTTTTCGATTTGAGACGTAAAATATTTCACGCTATTTCTGCATTATTTTTGTGCACTTTGCACATATAAACATGACTGCTCAATAAGTGGCGCTCTTAAGTGTCCCGAATGATGGAAAATATCTGAAAAACGCCTTGCCCACAAGCTTATTTCTCTTAACAAACTTGTTCTCCCAGAATCTCGCGTCCTGAGAAATGTTCCTATTGTCACCGAGCATAAAGTAGCAGTCTTCGGGAACTTCAAAAGGGCCATAATCTCCTTCGGGAGGATCCTTTATATAAGGTTCGGAGAGCGGTGTGTCACTGTCATTTATATAGACCAGTCCGTTCTTAATTGTTACCGTCTCACCCGGTAGCCCTATAATCCTCTTAAGATAGTCCTGGGTCTCATCGTCAGGGAACTTGAACATGACGATATCGCCACGCTTAGGGTCACCGAACACATAAGCCAGACGATTTACAAGAAGCCTGTCTCCCGGCATTACCGCATTCTCCATAGACCCTGACGGCACTTCAGCGTTCGCAATCACAAAGCGGTTAAACGCAAACGCAATCGCAAAAGCGAGAACGAGAAGCAGAACATAGTCCCTTACTTCCTTTAATACGCTCTTTTTATCCTTAGGCTTCTTCTCTTCGACTTCTTCAGAAGTCTCTGTTTTTAATTCTTCTTCACTCATTTTTAAATCCTGTCAATCAAAAGTTACTCTTCCTGCCGCCCCGCAAGGAAGCACCAGTCCACTGTTCTTTACCGGTAAGCCTATCTCGTCAGAAACAACATTCGGATGAAGCTTATCCGGAATGGCGCTCTTTAACATATACGTAAGCACCGCGGGCTGCAGTCCGGTCGTGTACGAATTTACAAGGAAAAATAAAGGTCTGTCGCTCAGAAGCTTCACTGCTTCCTTAATAAAAGGATAAATGCTATCCTCTATTTTCCAGATTTCCCCTTTAGGACCTCTTCCGTATGATGGCGGATCCATAATAATTCCCTCGTACTTATGCCCCCTGCGAATCTCACGCTCGACTAACTTCGTGCAGTCATCCACATAATATTTAACATGCGCTTCACCTAGCCCCGAGGAAGCAGCATTTTCCTTAGCCCAGTTAACCATGCCCTTCGATGCGTCAACATGCACCACACTCGCACCCGCCTCAGCTGCCGCAAGCGTCGCCCCTCCGGTATAGGCAAAGAGGTTCAGGACATTAATCGGTCTCCCCGCGCTTTTAATCAGGCCGTTAAACCAGTCCCAGTTAGCAGACTGCTCAGGAAAAAGCCCTGTATGCTTAAAAGAAAAAGGCTTCAGATTAAATGTAAGATCTCCGTATGAAATGGTCCACTGTTCGGGAAGATCAAAGAATTCCCACTCACCGCCGCCCTTCTCTGAGCGATGGTAGTGAGCGTTCGGTTTCTTCCAGTGAGGGTCCGACTTTGGCGTATCCCATATAACCTGAGGATCCGGCCGAATGAGATAATAGTCGCCCCATCGTTCAAGCTTCTCGCCTGAAGAGCAATCTATAATCTCATAATCTTTAAAATTAGATGCTGTAAGCATTGCAACTCCTGAAAAAAATAATAGTAATGATTTAGCAACGCTAATAATGATATCACAAATTTGAACGAATGTAAAGCACAGAAAAAGCGCCCCACAACGGAGGCGCCCTATAATGCCATTAATAGCTGTAAGCTCCTTCGGAGCTTACTTAGTCTTAGCCAACTCTCTCACCGGCTTATGCCAGCGGGTCCCTCTCTAAGAAAGAGGAGTCCACGGCCATGAAAATTGCGGTCTTCGTCAGACAGGCATCGTACTCTCGAAGAGAGTACGATAAATACGCGCAAGGCCGTGTGTCAGGAAGCACTCATCTTCGATGAGCACTTCAAGCATCAATCGTAGGCATGTCCTACTGAACCGAAGAGCTCCATCTTGCCCTTAACCATGTCCTTGATTGCAAGGTAACCAGGCTTAAGAACCTTACGAGGATCGAAGCCCTTAGGCTGCTTATCCTTATCCTCTTCGATGTACTTACGTGTAGCTTCCGTAAATACTATCTGGCATTCTGTATTAACGTTAACCTTGGAAACGCCAAGAGTTATAGCCTTCTTAACCATCTCAGCAGGGATTCCTGAACCGCCGTGAAGTACAAGTGGCATATCGCCAACCTTAGCCTTAACAGCTTCAAGAGTCTCAAATGAAAGTCCCTTCCAGTTTGCAGGATATACACCGTGAATATTACCGATACCTGCGGCAAGGAAATCTACACCAAGATCGGCGATCTTCTTGCATTCATCAGGATCAGCGCATTCGCCCATACCTACTACACCGTCTTCTTCACCACCGATAGCGCCAACCTCAGCTTCGATAGAAACACCATGTCTGTGAGCTTCCTTAATAAGCTCTGTTGTCTTAGCTACGTTCTCATCTATAGGAAGAGAAGAACCATCGAACATGATTGATGAAAATCCTGCTCTGAGGCACTTGTAGCATCCGTCATAAGTACCATGGTCAAGGTGAAGAGCTACAGGAACAGTAACATCAAGGTCCTTAAGGAGACCATTTACCATACCAACTACTACGTCAAAACCACCCATGTACTTTCCTGCGCCCTCAGATACACCAAGGATTACAGGGCTCTGATTCTCCTCAGCTGTCTCAAGGATAGCCTTTGTCCACTCAAGATTGTTGATGTTGAAATGACCTACAGCGTAATGTCCGGCCTTAGCCTTACGGAGCATGTCTCTTGCTGATACCAGATACATAATTTTTCTCCATTCCGCGCGATAGCGCTTAAGTTATTAGAAACGGTTCATATAAAATATACCGCTTCCCGGTTCTTTTTCTATAATAGCACAAAGTAAAAATTTTAGCAACGCTATTTTCTCTTAAGTTCATATAAACCTAATGTAGCATGCGTGCCTAGTCTGACACTCTTGCCCGAAAACCTGAATCCATTTTTCTCATAGAAGGAAATGACACCCTTGTCTTCCATTGTCGCCGTAAGGATAATATTTTTATCGGGATATGTCTTATAAATGTACTGAAGCACCTTACTTCCTATGCCATAGCCCTGATATTCCGGCGCTATAAAAAGCGGAGCGATTGAGCAGGTATTTTCCCCATCGGGGCAAATCTGAATGGCGCCCGCAAGGCTGTGCTTTCTACCGGTCTTCACATATATGCAATAATAATCGGACTCAGTATCAAAGACCGCCTTCACAAAGGATGAAAATTTTTCATCATCGGGATTAATCTCGCAGTCCCTGTACCTCCACCGCTTATCAGCGAAAGCCCTGTCCTTTATACAAAGGAGCGGCAGAATATCCACCGCTCTTACAGGCCTTAGCGCGATCATGACTCGCTATGCGAATCACCGTGACCCGCGCAGGTCGAATCATTTGAATAAGAAAGCTCACCATTAATAAATCTCTGAACAGCGTCCTCAGCCATACCCATGATTCCCGGAACTATCTTTATGCCCTTAGATATAACCGCGTCACGGCCACCCGGTCCGATTCCGCCGCAGATAAGCACGTCAACGCCTTCCTTGGCAAGCAAATCAGCGAGAGATTCGTGAGCGTATCCATCACAGTTAACGGCGTCACGATTCAGAACATCCTTTCCCTTTGTCTTATAGACGACGAATTCGGTTGTCTTTCCAAAATGCTGCCAAACTTTTCCATCGTCTCCGACAGGAACAGCGACCGTATGCACCTCTTCATCAGAAGCAGGCGCATCAGCTGCGGCAGCCTTTGCCTTCTCATTTTCCTCCATAGCCTTCTCTATGGCAGGAACCGCGGCGGTAAGGCAGTCCTCTGACAAATGCTCAACCATGCCCGAATCCATAGCTTCGCTTACACTCGGATCTATAGGGAGCTTAGCAAGGACAGGAAGGTTGAAATGCTTCGCTACGTCTTCGGTTTTGCCCTCGCCGAAAGGATAGATAACCTTCCCGCAGTCAGGACATTTTATAAAGCTGTAATTTTCAACTATTCCAAGAACCGGAAGACCCATGGCATTCGCCATATTGACAGCCTTACCGACTATCATGGAAACGAGGTCCTGAGGACTTGTAACTATTACAATACCGTCGACCGGCAGAGACTGGAATACGGTAAGAGGCACATCACCTGTTCCCGGTGGCATATCCACAAACATGTAGTCTACATCATTCCAATAAACATCCGTATAAAACTGCTTGACTGTTCCCGCGATAATCGGCCCGCGCCAGATTACAGGTGCCTCTTCATCATCAAGAAGGAGATTAAGCGACATTACCTGAATGCCCGTGTCGGTTACAGCAGGCTCAAGGCCCTTCTCTCCCGCTTCCACGCGTCCCGTAAGTCCGAAGCACCTCGGTATCGAAGGACCTGTGATATCAGCGTCAAGCACAGCAGTGCGATAGCCCTTTTTCTGAAAAAGCGCCGCAAGCCTTGATGTTACAAAGGATTTGCCAACTCCGCCCTTACCGCTCATAACGGCGATAACGTGCTTAACGGAGCTGAATTCATTTAAATGCTCAGTAAAATCCTGTTTTTCCTCAGCCATTTTCTTACCCCTTTTCTGTAGAGTTGTTTTTAGTCTAGCACAAGAACACACTAATTTCAATATACCTTTTCTTATTAAAGTAGCTATTGTTTTTCATAGCGGCAAAAAACAGGCAGGAATCCCTGCCTGTTTTGCAAATTAATGTAACTATTCTCACCCCAATGTCAGAATCAGCACCTGACAGGTTATAACAACCGCGATAAGCGCTATAGGATAAGTAGCCGCGTAAGCTGACGCGACCGCCTCGCTGCCTGCCGTCTTAATGAGAGTTCCGAGCGCCGGAGTACTCGTCATACCACCCGTGATACAGCCGAGAGCGTTCATAAGGTTGAGCTTAACTACCTTCATAGCAACAATAAAGCCTATAATCATAGGAATCAACGTCATCAGTACTCCATAGAGGAAGTAAACCGGCTTGAAGTACTGTAAGAATTCCGAACCACCCGAAACACCCGCTCCTATAAGGAAGAGGATAAGTCCGAACTCCTGGAAGGTCTTAAGCACATCATGCTGCACCTTAAGAGAAATATGCCCTATATGGCCAAAGTGACCGGCTATAAGACCCGCTATCAGAACACCGCCTGTCGTTGTAAGTGAAAATGTAGTGCCGCTTAAGCCCTTATTTGAAAGAGGAATCTTGATAGCTCCGAGGAAAATACCGCAGATGATTACAAAGGCGAAGGCACCTATTCCAAATGGGTCTATAGCAATATATTTTCTGTCGTCCTTCTTCCTTTCGCCCGCTGAGACGTCGGTAATCTTCTTAACCTCCTCGGGAATATTCGCGTGAAGGAGCTTTGGCATAAGCTGTACGAAAAGTACAACTCCGATAACACCGAAAATATAAGAAATACCGTAGCCTACGGTTACAGCGCTCTCATAGGCCGGATCAACCGTTCCCTTAGCCGCCGAGAAGGCAGGTGTCGAGGTAAGAGCTCCGGAGAGAAGTCCTGTAAGTAAAGCCACAAACTGCTTAGAATCAGGCTCCGAGCCCCTTCCAATAAAGTAGCAGAGGGTACAGGTGAGGCCGCCGCTTACTATAATTACGACTCCCAGAAAAATATAGGACTTAAAATTCTTCTTTAAATTAGAGAAGAAGCTCGGACCCGCTATAAGGCCAACCGAACAGACAAACAGCACGAGTCCGCACGTCTCTATAATCTTAAGCGCGTCGTTTGAAAATGTAATGTCGCCTATCTTAAGTGTCTCCGACAGGGTATCAAACCTCAGAATTCCATAGAGAATCGAGGCGATGAAAACTCCCGCCGTGCCGAGACTGACACCCTTGATCGAAATCTTACCGATCAGGTAACCCACAACAATAATAGCGAAAATGCTCAGCACGAAAAATGTGACACCCTTTATGCTGATTACGCCACCCAAAATGCTCATATTTTACCCTCCAGGCAGTGCCAACGGCACCGAGTTTATAGCTTTTTTACAAAGCTTTGTCTAAAGTTTAACACACATTGGTGAATATTACAAGTATTATCTTTTCCGGAAATCACCTAAATGATTGACAAACCGGCCCTTTTGTGGCTAAATAGATATAGAACAATCAGGAGGAAATGTAATGAACTACGCCGGAATTTCACATTTTGCAGACACTAGGGACTGCTTTTTCACTAGTGAGGACACGCTCCGCGTGCGGATACAGACGTCAAAGAACGATATCGACGCCATTTATCTTCACACTCGTGACAAGTATATAGGCCTCGATATACTCGATACCAGGGATTGCGTTGAAATGACAAAGTACGCTTCCGATTTTTGTCACGATTATTTCAGGGCAGACCTTCATATAAAATATACCGACCACGACGAGAATCTCTCTGCCCACCCGGATACCCTCTGCCTTCGCTATTTCTTTGAATTAATAGACAATGCAGGCGCGAGGATCTGGTACGGGGACTCGAGATTTTTCGGCGGCGAACCCGGCGATATAGAGGCCATGTTCGACTGCCCGCTCATGTCCCGCAAGGAACAGTTATTTGAAATCCCCGACTGGGCGAAGAACGCTGTTGTCTACCAGATATTTCCAACACGCTTCGCGACTACCGAGGAAGTTCCCGCTGAGAAATGGTATAAGGCTCCGATAAGCTTCGACGATGACCTTCGCGGAAACCTCGCGGGCATTACCGCCCACCTTGACTACATCAAGAGCCTCGGCGCCGATGTCATTTACATGACACCTATTTTCAAGTCGAATACCAGCCACAAGTATGACACCGTCGACTACTACGAGGTTGACCCATCTCTCGGAACCTCAGACGATCTGCGCGAGCTTATTGACAAGGCTCATGCTCTCGGTCTCCGTGTGATGATTGACGGCGTATTTAACCATACGAGTCCCGATTTCTTTGCCTTTAAGGATATCCTCGAAAATGGCAGGGATTCGAAATACATAAACTGGTACAATATCGACAGGTTCCCGATAGATATGGGCCACCACGACAAGAAGCCGTCATTCCAGAGCTTCGCCTACTTCGGCGGCATGCCGAAGTTAAACCTCGCTAACCCTGAGACGGCAGATTACATTATAAATGTAGCGAAATATTATATTAAGGAATTTCGCATAGACGGAATCAGGCTTGATGTCGGCGACGAGATAGGCCACGACTTCTGGAAGCGATTCAGGAAGGAAATAAAATCGGAAAATACCGATGCCTTAATTGTAGGTGAAATATGGCACTTCGCGCCTGATTTCTTACAGGGCGACGAGTGGGATTCCGTCATGAACTACGCATTTTACAAGGCCGTGTCTTCACTCCTCTGCGAGCACTCCATCAAGCCTTCGGAGTTCGTATCAGAGCGGGCATTTTTGCAGGGAAATTATAACAGCGCCGTAATTCCGGTCCTCTGGAACCTCTTTGACAGCCACGATACATCACGCTTTCTCTACCGTGTAAATGGGGATAAGAGGCGGCTTCGTCTTGCTGCTGCCCTCCAGATGCTCCTTCCGGGAACACCTTTTATCTACTATGGCGATGAGGTCGGCCTCACGGGCGGCGAGGACCCCGACAACCGTCGCGGCATGCTCTGGGATGAAAGTAAGCAGGATAAGGAGCTTTACGCATGGTATCAGAAGCTCACTTATTTCAGGCACATGGTAAATGACATACCTGCGGGAAACTACCGGTCGATTCTCCCCGATGACAGGAGGGATCTCCTAGAGCTCCACCTTATGTCCGGTGAGATTCTCATTTTCCATACGAATGAAAATGAAGCGCCCGTGAAGGAGTACGCAGGCTATCGCGAGCTTCTGTCAGATAGCGAGTTTGGTGGAATGATAGGACCGTACGAAACAGTGCTTCTAAGAAAATAGCGATTTAATTAATCTCAAGTAAGATAGGGGCATGGTCCTGGCGGTCACCGGAATCAATCATTTCCGACCGCAGGACCCTGTCCTTTATTCTGTCACTCACTAAGAAATAATCGATTCTCCAGCCCGAGTTATTTATCTTGCTCGTCTTAATTCTCTGGGCCCACCACGAGTAAGCTCCCGTCTCATCACCATGAAGGAGCCTGAAGGTATCGATAAAGCCACGGGAGAGAAGCCTCGTGAAACCATCCCTTTCTTCATCAGTGAAGCCTGCTGAGTGGTGGTTGCTGTCGGGATTCGCTAGGTCTATTTCCTCATGTGCCACGTTATAATCGCCACAGGCTATGACAGGCTTCCTGCTGTCAAGCTCTGCGAGGTAATCAGCGTACTTGCTGTCCCACATCTGACGGTCAGAAAGTCTCGCAAGCTCGCCACCTGAATTCGGAGTATAGACCAGGTTAAAATAGAAGTCCGGAAGCTCGAGTGTTATCATCCTTCCCTCGAGGTCCATTGTCCCCGGAGCACCAATCTCGGGATACTCCACATTTACAGTTAGTCCCTTCTTATAGAGGGCCATGGTTCCGGCATAGCCCTTTCTTGCGATCTTCCGTGAGCTTATATATGAATAATCATAGTCCTTAAAGAAGTCCTCAAGAGCCTCCTTCTGTTTTCCGTTCATGCCGTTCTCCGGAAGCTTAGTCTCCTCTATCGCGATAATATCGGCATCCTCTTCCACTATCTTCGTAAGTACCTTTCTCGTCAGCTCCGCCCGCTCACTCGTTCCCGTGAGCGCCGCGTTGAGCGAATCAATATTCCAGGAAATAAACTTCATAATATCACCTCACTTTAATAGTCCAATCAAAAATTCCGGCACGTTATTCCGGGTCTCAAAGTAATTAATGTACGGATTCTCTTCTTCCCTATATGGCTTGTAGAGCGGAGTATCCTTATACTTGGCAAGCAATACCGGAAGTGGCCGTCCCTCTCTTTCAAACTTCGCTATGGTCTCACTTATAGCGATATTCACTTCGCTCCTGCTCCCCACACACTCGAAGGGCTTCTGAGAAACCATTCCCGTGAGCTCCCTTGTAAGCTCCCAGAGAGACTCATCGCCTAGCAGGTTCTTACCGAATATTTTCACCATCTCATCCGCGTCTATAAACGGCGAAAGTATATAATAGACAAAGAGGCACTTAGCGCAATGGCCGCACCACTTATCCTCCTTACTCCCCACATTACAGCTCCTAAATATGCGAAAATATTGCTCGTGCTTAGCGAATTCTCTCGCTATCTGATACTCGCTCCAAGGTCTCAATAGCGAAAAATACTTCACTCCACTCTTAATATATTTCTCCTCATAGGTCACAAAATCATGCTCGAATTCAAAGCTCTTCGAATACTGGTGGTTCACTGTAGAGCCCTCGACCGTACTCTCGTTAGCGCTTGATTCATTCGAAAGGGCAACATAAGGGAGTCCGTACATGTATCCCACTAAAATACATGAAAATGCCGTCATGGCTGAAAATGGTGTATGCCCATTTAAATAACCTGCCTTATTTAAATCAAGCATACGTTTATCAAGCGACCTCTTCGCCACAATTACGTGCTCACCGTCAAAGTCAGCAGCCGCCGCTGTCGCGAATGTGGCGCCGCGCCCATTTATCATATAGCAGTAGCTGTCTTTTTTATATTCCTTTAAAAGCTCAAGTGTTACAGCGGAATCCTTGCCGCCGCCGACAGGAATCATAAAGCGTTTGCTGTCACGCTTAATTTCATTATAATCATAGACATCCGCGTACCTGCTATGTCCCTTTAATTTATCCGCGCCCATGGAAGCTCTTTCGCCGAAGGAAATATTCATAAATCCCTCTTTATCAAGCGGAATTTCATTTGTATAGAAAAATTCCCCAAGGCCGTAAAAATACTGCTCCTTCCACCAAAAAAGGGCATCCTCATCTATATAGGCCAATGCTCCCGGGACATCAATAATTACATTTTTCGGGCAGGCTATTTTATAATAGCTTACGAGCTCAATCATTCCGAGATTAAATATCATATTTTGAAATGTGATATTTTCATCTATTTCATCCTCAATATATCCCATCTCGCGGCTCTTAGGTATACGCCAGTCAGGCGCGAAATCTGACAATCCCGGAACGGAAAAATTATATGTAATGTGTAATTCTTCGCCCGTATCCTCGTAATCAAAGCCTTTAAATATGAACTCCGGGAATTTCTCCCGAAGCTCATTATATTTTTCAAAATTATTCATATTATTCACTGTAAATAAGAACTATTTTCTCAAGTAATTCTACTATTTTTCTCATAGCTGTGACACTGACATATTCATATTTTCCATGATAATTCATGCCACCGGTATTAAGGTTAGGGCATGGAAGTCCGTTAAATGATAGCATAGCGCCGTCAGTGCCACCGCGGACAGGCTCTATCAGAGGCTTTATGCCAAGGTCCTCCATAGCCCTCTTAGCGTTCTCGATTAAGTGCATATTCGGCTCTATCATTTCCTTCATGTTATAATACTGGTCGTGAAGGTCGCACTTCACGGTACCCGCTCCGTATTTAACATTTATAAATGCCGCAGCTGCCTGAATGAAGGCCTTTTTCTCTTCGAACTTCGCGCTGTCATGGTCGCGGATAATATACTGCAGCTTAGCGCTCTCAGCAGTGCCTTCTATTTTAATTAAGAAAATAAATCCTTCGCGGCCCTCTGTGCAGTAAGGATCCTCATAGACAGGCATCAGATCGGCAAATTCCCTCGCGATTCTTACGGCGTCCTTCATCTTCCACTTTGCGCTGCCCGGATGGGTACTGCTGCCGCTAATGGTTATCATCGCCTCAGCCGCGTTAAAGTTCTCATACTCAAGAGAACCGAGTCTTCCACCGTCAACCGTGTAAGCGTAATCAGCCCCGAATTCATCCACGTCAAAATATTTCGTGCCATGGCCTACTTCCTCATCAGGAGTAAAACCGAGCCTTATTTTTCCGTGCTTAATTTCAGGATGCTCCATAAAATATTCCGCCATGGAAATTATCTCAGAAAGTCCCGCCTTATCATCGGCTCCGAGGAGGGTTGTGCCATCAGTCACAATTAAATCCTCGCCGGTAAAGTCCTTAATTTCAGGAAATTCGCTCGTCTTAAGGACTATATTAAGTGCCTCGTTTAATACGATATCATTTCCGTCATAATTCTTTATTTCGCGAGGCTTGATGTCAGCGCCCGATATAGCGTCACTCGTATCCATATGAGAAATAAAGCCTAATACCGGCAGGTCCTTATCGCTTGTAGCTGGAACCGTCGCGAATACATAGCCATGGTCAAGGAGCTTTACGTCCTCTATTCCCATGCCCTTTAATTCTTCCACCAGATGCTCCGCGAGCTTAAGCTGCTTAGCGGTACTGGGGACCTGGTCTGTCCCTTCCTCTGACTGAGTATCATATGATACATAATCAAGAAATCTTTCCTTTACGTCCTTTGCCATAATTATTTCCATCCCTTCACAATATTTGCCTTGGCGCCGCGTCGTCTTATCGGCAGGTTCGCTAAATTATATTTATCTCCGTCAAAAATAATTTCCGTGTTCTCATTATTCGCGACTCCGGCGTATTTAACCTCGTCTTCATCTATAAGCGTTACACCTCGCACGCCTCGTCCGGTCTTCTTCATCTCTGAGACCTCATCAATAGAAAACGCTATACCGTGCTTGTGCTTTGTGACAATAATCACCTTCAGTGTATGACTTAGCATCTGAGCCGCCGAAAGCTTCTCTACAGCTATAACCTCGTCATTTTCATCAAGCTTCGTAGCGCTCACCATGCTTCTTGACGTATCGAATTCGACACCCGAAACGAGTTTTACATAACCGCCCTTAGTAACGAATAAAAGCATAGATTCAAATATTTCCGAAGCGGAAGCAAAGAGAATAATATCCTCTTTTCCGACCTTCGAAAGGTTATGGACAAGGGTTCCCTTATCCTTAGCCCTGCCCTTAGGGATATCCATGCACTTTATCTGGTACATATTTCCTTCCGCCGTGAACATGCAGAGCCTGTCGGTATTCTTCATGAAAATCTTATGAGGATATTCCGCGAGATTTTCAGGTGAGAATTTCCCGTAAGCCGCCTGATCGACTGCCTTGGCGTAACCGAAGCGGTCAATTAATACGTATAAATCCTCTTCCTTAATTTCCTCAACGTAATCCTCAGCAACTACATTTTTTAATTCCGTTTTTCTCTCGGAATTAAATGTCTTAGCGGCGTTCTTTAATTCCTTTTTAATTACCTTATGTAATTCAGACTTATTGCCGAGAACCTTTTCATACTCAGCTATGTTTGCGCTTAATGTAGCGTCCTCGTCCTTTAATTTCATTAATTCAAGGCCGATGAGGCGCTGCAGAGGCATAGCTAAGATCGCGTCAGCCTGGGCTTCCGTGAAATTAAATTTCGCGGCTTCCTTTTCACTAGTTCTTGTCTTAAATTTAATATTTTCCGTCTTACCGTTTATAAGACAATCCTTAGCCTGACGGACATTTTCAGAGCCTCTTAATACCTCTATAATTAAATCAATTACGTCAACGGCATCAATAAGTCCTTTGACTATTTCCTGACGTTTCTTTGCCTTTTCAAGAGAATGGGTGTAATCTCTTCTGTATAATTCCTCTTCGAAATTAACAAATTCCGTGAGCATGCTCTTAAGTGAGAAGAGCACAGGCTGCTTATCCTTTACGGCAAGCATATTTACGGAATAAGTATCCTCAAGGCCTGTCTTTTTAAATAATCCGTTAATTAAATTATCGACGTCGCGGCCTTTTTTTACTTCAATTACGATTCGTACATCGGCACTCGACTCATCCCTTACATCGGCGATTTCATCAAATACCCTGTCCTTCATCAGGGCGACTATGCTCTCGAATAATTTCGCCTTATTTCCGGACGCGGTATATGGAATTTCCGTAATTACTATATTTTTACGGCCGCCATCGCCGTTTTCTATCTCATACTTGGCGCGAACGCGGAGTTTTCCCTCACCTGTCTCATAGATATTTTTAATATCGTCGGCGTTCATAATAATTCCGCCTGTCGGGAAATCAGGTCCCGGAATATATTTCATAAGTCCGCCGGTGTCGATATCGGGATTGTCAAGGAGGGCTATCGTTCCGTTTATTACCTCTCCCGCGTTATGAGGCGGGATATTCGTAGCCATACCGACCGCGATACCTGTTGTACCATTTATCAGCAAAAATGGCAGACGAGCCGGCAGTATCAGCGGCTCCTTCTCACTCTCATCAAAGTTCGGGCCGAAGTCAACGAGATCATGGTCGAGGCCGTCAAGCAGGAGCTTAGCTCCCTTGGAAAGTCTCGCCTCCGTATACCTCATGGCAGCTGCGCTGTCGCCATCTATAGAACCGAAATTCCCATGGCCGTCTACAAGCGGAATTGAAAGCGACCATGGCTCAGACATATGCACGAGGGCATCGTAGATAGACGAATCACCGTGCGGGTGATATTTACCCATCGTATCCCCGACGATACGGGCGCTCTTTCTGTGCGGCTTATCAGGGTCAAGGCCAAGCTCGCTCATGGCATAGAGAATACGCCTCTGAACAGGCTTAAGTCCGTCCCTCACATCAGGGAGCGCCCTGTCAATGATGACGCTCACCGAATAATCTCTGTAGGAGGATTTCATTTCCTCCGCAAAATCCTGTGTAATTTCCATCTATATTAAATCCTGTTTCCTTAAATATCTACGTTAGCGTTCTCAGCCTCGGTCATGATAAATTCTCTTCTCGGCGGAACAAGCGTTCCCATAAGAAGGCTCGTAACCTCGTCAGCCTCAACCGTGTCGCTTATATCAATTCTCGCGAGCTTCCTCTGCTTAGGGTCAAGAGTCGTCTCCCAGAGCTGGCTCGCGTCCATTTCACCGAGACCCTTGTAACGCTGAACCGCCAGGATCTTATTGTCCTTATTTTTCCTGAACTTAGCGAGCTCATAGTCATCGAACACATACTCGGATTTTTTAGTCTTTTTCTTAGCCTTGCTAGCAAGATCCTCGTAATCGACCTTATAGAGCGGTGGGAGGCCCCTGTAGACCTTTCCCTGCATTAAAAGCTCAGGCATGAATCTGTAGAAAAATGTGAGAAGAAGTGTGCTTATGTGGGCTCCGTCGACATCGGCATCGGTTAAGATAATAATCTTGTCATAACGAAGCTTATTTATATCAAATTCATCGCCTATGCCACAGCCGAAGCTCGCTATCATGCTCTTGATCTCGTTGTTAGCTAAGATCCTCTCAAGCGGCGCCTTCTCGACATTTAAAATCTTGCCTCTGAGCGGAAGGACCGCCTGGGTCTTCCTGTTCCTCGCAGTCTTAACCGTACCGCCCGCGGAATCACCCTCGACTATATAGATTTCGCACTCCGAAGGGTCCTTAGATGAGCATGCCGCAAGCTTATTTCTGCTGTCCACGTCGTTAAGACTCTTAAGGACGGCGTTCCTCGCCTTATCGCTCGCGGTTCTCGCGTGATAGGCCTTCTGGGTCATATCAAGGATGGCCTTGAGGGTCTCTATATTTTTATCAAAGTACCTCGTGACTTCCTTGGAAAATACATCGTCAACCGCTGTCTTTGCGTCAGTATTTCCAAGCTTTGTCTTCGTCTGGCCCTCGAACTGAGGATCGGGATGCTTTATTGAAATGATTGCGACAAGACCGTTTCTTATGTCCTTGCCATCGTAATTCGCGTCCTTATCCTTGAGGTAGCCTAATTCCCTTGCGTACTGGTTGATTACACGGGTGAGGGCAGTCTTGAAGCCTGTCACGAGTGTACCGCCGTCCACGACATTTATACGGTTGCAGTAGGCATTTATCTGCTCTGAAAATGAGTCGATGTACTGAAAAGCTACCTCGACCTCTATATCGCCCGATTCACCCTCCACGTAAACCACGTCCTCATGGAGGGGTGTCTCATCGCGGTTTATATATTTTACGTAGCTCTTGATTCCTTCCTTTTCCTCGAAGATAATCTCTTCGCCGATTTTCTCATTTTTAAAATTAAGCTTAAGGCCTTTGTTTAGAAATGCTGTCTCCTTCAGCTTCTTCTTGATCACATCAGGCTTGAACTCGACCGTCTCAAATATAGACGGGTCAGGATAAAATGTGACCTCCGTTCCTGTGTCGCTCTTCCTGCATTTTCCAATATGAGGAAGGTATCCGTCGACAAGGTCAGTTACAGGCTTGCCGCCGTCACGGTACTCGTCATGATAAATAAAGCCGTCACGCCTGATGTCGACCGTCATTTTTGTCGATAAGGCGTTAACTACCGACGCTCCGACGCCGTGAAGACCGCCCGAAACCTTATAGACGTTATTTGAAAATTTACCGCCTGCGTGAAGAACGGTATACACAACTCTCTCCGTAGGGATGTGCTTCTGGGGATGAATATCGACAGGAACTCCGCGTCCGTAATCCTTAACACGGATTCCACCGTCATTAAGCATCGTGATGTCAACCTCGCTGCAGAATCCCGCCAGGTGCTCATCAATCGCGTTATCGAGGATTTCCCATATAAGGTGGTGAAGCCCCCTGCTGCCGGTGCTTCCTATGTACATGCCGGGGCGCTTTCTGACTGCCTCAAGGCCCTCCAAAACTACTATCTGACTTCCGTCATATGTTGCCATTTATGTCTCCTAAAAAAGTTTTCTACCAAATATGTCGCGATACTTCTCGCAACCTTATCATTTTACACAATTTCTCCCCTTTAGTCAAGCTTTACATTTCTACTTGATTTAAGGGCCAAGGTCTGTTATAGTTTTCTTTTAGAAATGGTCCGCGCCTTTATGCGAACAATTAACAATCAAAGGAGAGAAAAGCAATGAATTTAGTATGTCTTGATCTTGAAGGTGTTCTGGTACCGGAAATATGGATTGAATTCTCTAAAGTTTCGGGGATTCCCGAATTAAAGAGAACGACAAGGGACGAGCCTGATTATAATAAGCTCATGAACTGGCGACTGGGTATTTTAAAGGACCACAACCTGGGACTGAATGAAATTCAGGATGTAATAAGGAAAATAGAGCCTATGGATGGAGCGAAGGAATTCCTTGACAGGCTCCGCGATATGACCCAGGTCATAATAATCAGCGATACATTTGAGCAGTTCGCTAAGCCTCTTATGGAGAAGCTCGGTATGCCTACAATATTCTGCAACACTCTTAAGGTCGCAGGCGATGGAACCATAACGGGCTTTGAGATGAGAGTAAAGGATAGCAAGCTGACCACAGTAAAGGCTCTGCAATCCATCGGTTTTGATACCATCGCTTCTGGCGATTCTTATAACGACTTAGGTATGATTCGCGCGAGCAAGGCCGGCTTCCTCTTCAGGAGTACCGACAAAATAAAAGCGGATAACCCTGATGTACCCGCTTTAGAGACTTATGATGAATTGTTTGGCGCAATAAGGCGTTCATTATAACTACGCCGGTATATGCTTCCTTATATCCCTCATCACGAAGAGGTAGGCGACAGCGGTGAAAATCCCCGCTGTCAGCCATGCGAACGGATCGCAGGCAGCGGCGAAGACATACTTTCCCGTTGCGAATGACACGAAAGCCATGGCGAGCCTTGCAAAAAGTTCAACGACACCACCTAGCATAGGAAGTAAACCATATCCGCAGCCCTGCATCACATTTCTGAATATAAAAATCATGCCGAGCGGTATATAGCATATCGCGCTCATTATTATATATGGCTTTGCCCACGGAATCATCGCTTCTATATCAGTTCCCGCCTTGAAGAAAAGGGGCATGACAGGCCGCATGCAGGTTACGGCTATAATTCCGCCTATAATTGAATAGACGATATTCATAATATTTATCGTACGGACACCCTTCTCGATTCTCTTATAGCCGCCTCCGCCGTAATTCTGACCTCCAAAGGTCGCTATTGCCGTACCCATGGCAGGCTGTCCCTGGGTGACAAGATTATTTACCTTCGATGCAGCGGTAAAACCGGAAATCGCGACCGAGCCGAATTTATTTATGGCAGCCTGCATTATCATGGTTCCCGATGCGGTTATGCCAAACTGAAGTGCCATCGGGATACCGATTCTGAGCTGGTGCTTTGTATCCGCTTCAGTAAAATGCCAGTCACCCTTCTCGGGTACCAGAATTTTCTCCTTTTTATATATATACAACAGAGACAGAAGCGCCGACACCGCCTGTGAAATAACCGTCGCGAGAGCCGCTCCCGCCACTCCCATATTAAAGCATATTATAAGAATCAAATCAAGCGCCACATTTAATACCGCCGACACAACAAGGAAGACTAAGGGCATTTTACTGTTGCCAACCGCCCTTAAATATGATGCAAAAAGGTTATTGTATACGCTGGCGACAGTCCCCGCGCAAATTATCATAATATAGGTATATGAATAATCGAAAATGTCCTCCGGAGTATTCATAAGCTCAAGTATACCCTTCATCGGGAGCATAGAAGCAAGAGTCATCACGACAACCACTATCGCGGAAAGCATGATTCCGTTTGAAACCGAATGCTTCAGACGCTTCATATCACCGGACCCGTAACACTGGCTTGAGAGGACCGTAAATCCGCTCGCGAGACCATTCGCAAGGCCAAGCACAAGGAACATAATTGTACCTGTAGCGCCTACAGCCGCAAGCGGCTTCTGACCAACAAATCTTCCGACTATTATAGTATCCGCCATATTATAGAGCATCTGACAAATATTTCCGATAAAGAGCGGAAGCGTAAATTTAAGTATTATCGGGAAAATATTTCCCTTCGTCATATCTGTTTCCATACATTACCACCGTACTTTCAACCATAAAAAAGACTGTTTCAAAACGCAACGTGATTCACATCATATCACATCGGTTTGAAACAGTCAATACACATTATTTAAAATATGGTATACTTTTTATCTTCTCAATCATTTATCGAAGATCTGTCTGACATCTCACGCTCCATAGTAGCGGTAGCAGCCGCAGCGTCACGGCCACCCTTTCCCGTCTCGCTGTCTATGCAAGGGTCATCCTTCGGAGCAGCCTTTGGCTTAGGGCTCTTATCGATTGCCGTAGCGTCACCCACGCCAAGCGCTTCACCTGCCACGCCAAGAGCGGATACAATATTGGTAATATCCGATGGCATGAAAATCTTCGTAGCGCGACCGTCAGCTACATCCTTAAGAGCTTCGATACCCTTTAACTTAAGGACACCATCTGAGATATTAGACTCGTTGAGCATCTTAACTCCCTGGGCCTCAGCCTCGTATACTAGCTGGATAGCCTTAGCCTTACCTTCTGCAAGAGCTATATCGGCGTCTCGCTGGGCTTCGGCGGCAAGGATCTTAGCCTTCTTATCACCTTCGGCACGACTTACAACCGCTTCCTGGTGAGCCTGAGCCTCAAGAACTGTCTGACGACGCTCACGCTCAGCCCTCATCTGCTTGGTCATGATCTCCTCTATATCGTGAGGAGGGGCTATGTTCTTGATCTCGACACGGGTAACCTTGATTCCCCATGGATCTGTAGCAGCATCAAGGACACTCTGCATCTTACCGTTAATCTCGTCTCTTCCGGTAAGAGTCTGGTCGAGCTCCATCTCACCGATGATGTTACGAAGAGTGGTTGCCGCAAGATTCTGAAGACCTGCGACAGGCGACTCCACACCATAGGTAAAAAGCTTCGGATCGAATACCTTACAGAATACGACCGAGTCGATCTGCATGGTTACGTTATCCTTAGTGATTACAGGCTGTGGCGGGAAGTCAAGTACCTGCTCCTTAAGGCTTACCTTCTTAGCGATACGCTCGATAAACGGTATCTTAAGGCGAAGGCCTGCGTCCCAGGTGGTCTTATACTTACCAAGACGCTCGATAACATAGGCGTCCGCCTGTGGTACGATTCTGATATTAGCGAAAATTATGCAAAGCACAATTATCGCTACGACAATTAAAATTACTGCTCCTGTTGGATCCATTTTTCTCTCCAGTCCTAAAAATAATTATTATTCTTTCTTCTTTCCCGCTGTGTGCATGAAATACCAAAGTGGTCCGGTAATGCATACAGATGAATAGCATCCGCAGATAAGACCTATGATAAGCGGAAGTGAGAACTCACGTACACTCTCGACACCCATGATGAAGAGTACAACAACCATAACAAGTGTAGTAAGCGTTGTATTCACTGAACGTGAAAATGTCTGGGTGATAGAGTTATTCACTACCCTCTCAAGATCATCCTTCCTTCCCATATTCTTCATATTTTCACGAATACGGTCGAAAATGATGATGGTCGCGTTAATTGAGTAACCTACTATCGTAAGAACGCAGGCTATGAAGGTATTACCAACGCTCATTCTCGCGAGTGCGTAGAATGTCACAAGAACCATAACGTCATGCACGAGAGCCGTAACCGCAGCGGTACCGAAAGCGAGGTTCTTGAATCTGAATACTATATAGATAAGCATGCAGATTGTAGCGGCAATAACTGACATCAAAGCCGAGCGCTTCATTTCACCCGAAACAGCGGCAGAAATGTTCTCGTTCGTGATGTTAGACTCAGTAACCTTATAGGTTTCCTCAAGCGCGTCATGGAGCTTTGTTCTCTCATCAAGCGTAAGAGTCTTAGTCCTTATAAGAAGGGCGTTATCGTTCGTGATAGGAGTAACGTCAACCTGGCTGTCACCTATAGTCTTCGCTACAAAGTCCTTCATCTCATCATTTGCCGGAAGCGTAGCATTTTCAAAAACTACCTCGGTAGAAGTACCGCCTGAGAACTCAAGGGCATAGTTAAACGCTCCCTTGCCTCTAGCGGCGTTAACGCTCATAGTAATGATGCCGACAGCGATAATTATACCGGATAGGATGAAGAACTTAGGCGCCCATTTTACAAATGGCTTTTGCTCTTTATCAACCTTGGTTCCGAAGTACTTCTCATCATCAGCGCCGATGTCATAGAAGGCGTTAAGAAGGAATCTTGTTATAACAATCGCGCTGAACATGGAAATGATGATACCGAGAGCAAGCGTGTAAGCGAAGCCCTTGATAGTACCGGTACCGAAGATTCCAAGTACGATAGCGGCTATGATGGTTGTGATATTACCATCAAAAATAGCTGAGAAAGCCTTATTGAAGCCATTCGCGATAGCGGTTCTTACGGTCTTACCGAGACCGAGCTCTTCCTTGATACGAGTGAAAATGATGACGTTCGCGTCGACCGCCATACCTATCGAAAGTATGATACCCGCGATACCCGGAAGTGTCAGCGTAATCTGCAGTAAGTTAAGTAAAATTAACTCGATTGAGATATAAGCTAAAAGGACAAGACTCGCAGCGATTCCCGGAACCTTATAAACCGCGATCATTAATACAAATACGATAATAAGACCTATAAGACCCGCAAGAAGTGAGGTCTGAAGGGCATTATCACCGAGCTTTGCTCCAACGGTATTAGAACGTACTTCCTTAAGCTCGATAGGAAGGGCTCCGATTCTTATGATAGAAGCGAGCTTTTGAGCCTCTTCAAGGGTCTTCTGACCTGAAATCTGTGCCTTACCGTCAGTGATATGCGCCTGAACGACAGGAGCCGAAATTACCTCTTCGTCGTATACGATAGCTATCTGCTGGTAGAGGTACTCTTCTGTCGCGTCAGCGAACTTCTTGGCACCGGCTGAATTAAGCTCAAGCTCAACGATGTAAGAATTACCGATGCCGTTTTCATTCTGGACAGTATTCGCTGAAGCTGTTGAAATATCGGAACCGTCTACAAGGACAAGCCCCTTTTCCTTAAGGTTCTCGATAGTGTCCTGAAGCTTGTAGGTACCGTCAGCCTGCATCTTGATAGCTGAGTCGGTTACCGGTATAAACTGGATAGAACCGGCTTTTCCGAGCTGTTCAAGGACCGCGTCAGCGTCGGTTACATCAGGGATATCAACTACGACACGCTTCGTGCCTTCCTGATATACCTGGGATTCAGTAGAATAGAGCTCCGCGCGGAGTCTCATTTTCTCAACGGTATCCGCCATTTCCTGTGCGGTAGGATTCTTCTTCGTGGCTTCGTAAGCGATACTTACACCGCCCGCAAGGTCGAGACCCTTTCTGATGCCATTCGCCGAACCAATCGTGTTACCGAACACACCGGCAGCAATGCAGAGAAGAAGGGCAGCTACAACTATGTAGCCAATAACCTTGCCTATCCCCCGTTTCCTGTTTTTCATCTTGTTTGACCTCCAAGTTACTAGTTAGGCGTAGCCGGCCTTTTAGGCCTGTTCAGCCTCTTCGGCTTCGTCAGCATCTTCATCTAACGCAGCCTTTATCATGATCGCGCACTCTATACGCTTCCTCTGAAGCTCACAACCTATATCGTACGCATCATCTATCGTACCGTGGAACTTATATGAATTGGCCGCGCAGCCGCCCGAGCAGTAATATCTTGCGAAGCAGTCGCGACATTTTGGCTTCTCATATACGTTCTGATGCTTGAATCCTTCCTGGACTTCAGTGTTCGTGATACCATCCCATACATTTCCCAGGACGAACTTCTCCTCGCCGACGAACTGGTGGCAAGGATATAAGTCACCCCAAGGCGTAACGGCAAGATACTCTGTCCCCGAACCGCAGCCGGCGAGACGCTTCGCCACACATGGTCCTCCGGAAAGATCTATCATAAAGTGGAAGAAGGTAAATCCCCTGCCATCCTTACGTCTCTTGACATATTCCTTTGCGAGCTTGTCATACTGCTCTATAAGAACAGGCACGTCCTCTTCCTTAATTGCGTAAGGGTCTGAAGGAAGGGCCACAACAGGCTCCATGGACAGCTCCTTAAAGCCCATATCCGCTAAATGAAGGACGTCCTCAGCAAAATCAAGGTTATAGTGGGTAAATGTGCCTCTTAAATAATACTCCCTGTCACCGCGCTTCTTGGCGAAATCCTTATATTTAGGAAGAATGATGTCATAGCTGCTGCCGTTCCCGTTCCTTGTAGGACGCATCCTGTCATTTACTTCGCGACGTCCGTCTATCGAGAGGACGACATTTGTCATCTCCTTATTGCAGAAATCAATAATCTCATCATTTAAGAGAAGCCCGTTCGTTGTAATAGTGAAGCGGAAATTCTTATTCTTTTCCTTCTCCTGTGAGCGTCCGTAAGCAACCAGCTTCTTAACAACTTCCCAGTTCATAAGAGGTTCGCCGCCGAAGAAGTCAACCTCGAGGTTCCGTCTCTTGCCCGAATGCTCAATAAGGAAATCAAGGGCCGCCTTACCGGTCTCATAGCTCATAAGAGCCCTGTCGCCCTGGTACTCACCCTGTCCCGCGAAGCAGTAACGACAGGCAAGATTGCAGTCGTGGGCAACATTAAGGCAGAGCGCCTTGGTTACGGTTATCCTGTTCTTGAAGTCGCGAACGAACTTCTCATATATATCTTCAGTAAAGAGCTGTCCGTCATTGCGGAGCTCCTTAATTTCACCGATAAGCTCATCAAAGTCATCATCGCTCACATCACTGTAGCGGGACCTGATCTCTGATTTTATGGAAGGAAGGGCTTCCTCCTCGGAAATGTGGTGCTCTATAATCTTATCATTGTAAAGCGCAATTGCGTCATACGCTATATCATCCACAACATGTACAGAGCCGCTGTTCACGTCAAGCACTATGTCGTAGCCATTCTGTTTAAACTGATGAATCAAAATGAATTACCTTTCTAAGCTTGTCTCATTGCACACAATAAAGAGCAGCGGCGAAGCCGCTGCTCTAAACGCACAAGTAATCCTCAGGCCTTCTCGCAGCTCTGATTACCTACTGTGCAGGAAGTCTTGCAGGCTGACTGGCATGATGTCTTGCACTCGCCGCATCCGCCCTTCTTCATAGACTCCTTGAGATTTCTTGTCTTTAAGCTCTTGATATGCTTCATAATGGTACCTCCGTATTAAATTTTCAGTTGACAAACAAGTAGTCACACGACTACATCTTGTTTATTATAACATATCTCCGCCCGAATTTAAAGCCCTTTTGTAAAATAATTTGTTGAGCGTGAACAGTAAACACTTGATATCTCACCAATTAACTACTATAATAGAATCAACAAAAAGTTTTAAAGGAGCATGGTATTATGCGATACATAGACCTACACGTGCATTCAACATATTCGGATGGATCATTTACACCGACTGAGCTGCTGAAACTCGCTTTGCAGGCAAATCTAGCTGCCTTCGCCCTCACCGACCACGATACTACCGAAGGCTTCGACGAGCTCAAGGCGGCCGCCGACGAGTATAACAGGGGCGTATCGGGAGACAGGAAAATAGAAGTCATACCGGGCGTTGAAATCTCTGCCGCCTACAAGACCGGAGATATCCACATCCTAGGTCTGCTTGTAGATCCTCACAATGACACCCTTGTTAAAATGATGGGTGACGCAAAAGCTGAACGCGACAGACGTAACGAAAAGATGGCTGAGAATCTGCGGAACGCAGGTCTTGACATTTCAATCAAAGCCATCCGGGAGAAGTCGCCCGACTCTATTATCACCAGAGCCCATTTTGCCAAATACATGGTCGAGAACCACATGGTGCATTCCTATGCCGACGCCTTTACTTATTATTTGGGAGATAAGACGCCTTATTACGTAGCGAGGAAGTTCACGAGTCCTGAGACCGCCATAAAATGCACCCTTGCCGCAGGCGGTGTTCCTGTACTTGCGCATCCGATTATATATCACTTAGAGCCTTCAGAATTAAATAACCTGATAGATAAATTAATATCCTACGGTCTCAGAGGAATCGAGACAATATATTCAAGCAACACGCTTGATGAAGAAGCCGCAATAAGAGCTATAGCGAAAGAAAAAGGCCTTCTCATGACCGGCGGCTCAGACTTCCACGGCGCTCCAAAGCCAAGCATCAGTATAGGCTCAGGTAGAGGGAACCTGAAGGTGCCTTATGAGCTCCTGACTATCCTAAGGAATTCAAGAGATTAATAATTAAGAGGTGGTAATTTCCACCTCCATTTTTTATCTCTTTATCCTCGCCTTCATCACCTGCATGGCAAGTATTGATGTAGTGACTGCGCCGATGCCACCGGGAACAGGGGTACAAACACTTGCAATATCATTTACTGATTCTATGTCAACATCACCGACTAATTTTCCATCTACTCCCATATTCACACCAACATCGGCAATTATGGCTCCTGGCTTTACGTGGTCTGCGGTTATAAGCCCCGCGTGTCCCGCAGCCGCTACTATTATATCAGCCTTCTTACAGCAGCCGGCAAGATTCTCGGTCTTAGTGTGGCACACGGTAACGGTCGCGTCATCATTTATAAGAAGAAGAGCAAGGGGCCTTCCAACAACAGCGCTCCTGCCGACGATTGTCACATTCTTACCTCTGAGAGAATCCCCTCTTGCCTCTAATATGAACTTTAAGACTCTCTCAACCGCAAGGCAGGTGCACGGGCTGAAACCATCCTTTGCCCCGGTTAATAATTTTCCAAGATTAAGTGGATTCGCGCAATCTACATCCTTGTCAGGATTTATCCTTGTGACCACATTTTTTTCATCTAGCTGCGACGGTAATGGTCTTAATAATAAAATTCCGTCAACAGTCTCATCAGCATTTATTTTATTAAATGCCTTATCAAATTCAACCTTAGAGACATTATCCGGAAAATCGTATTCTTCATGTAGTATACCACACTTTTCCATACGTTTTCCGGCGCCTCGCTCGTATGAAATATTGCCTGCGTTATCGCCTACTCTTATTATAGCAAGCTTAGCTTCTCTCTCTCCTTGCCTCTCTAATTCTTCCGACTTACCAATTACAGAATCGGTAATTATTTTCGCTACATCCTTTCCATAAATTAATTCCATAATATTGCCCCCTTCAGTCTAAATTTAAAATGATTCGATAACCGAATTATACGCTTCCTCTGTCACCTTTGCTATTCTGTCTATTTCTCCCTCAGCCCTGCCTTCAAGCTCCTTTGCCGTATTAGTATCCGTCATCATTTTAGTATTTGCGTATACAGCAAGCAGAGCGGCTTCGGCGGCTGACCTCGCAAGTACTGCCCCGGCGCCAACGTCAGAAAGTAAAAGCCTTGTACCCTTAACAGACAGCTCCTTAAAAATGTCCGAAAGCTCTGAAATCAGCTTAATTATTTCCATTGGAGGGACTGTTGCGGAAATTAAAGCCTTCTCAAGTTTCTTCCTTTTATTTTCTATTTCCGTATCCGTAACAGCCTTAATTGCGTATGCCTTTGACAAGGGCAAAAAAGCCTTCGCGTCCTCATCTATATTATCAAGAAGGAGAAGTCTTATTTCATTAGTCCTTTTAATTATACGAAGCATATCGTCTTCGTATTCTATATATTTCTTTTTACCCTCGGTAAAATTAGCTGCCATAGAGGCAAGAGCCGCCGCGAGCGCTCCCGTAAGCGCCGCCGCGCCACCGCCGCCGGGCGTTGACGTCTTAGCCGCAAGCTCTTCAGTAAATTCCTCTAAATCCCTCTGTTCCAAAATGCACTCCTCTCATAATTATAAGCTTTTATTTACGACCTCACCCTTATTTTTATAAATATGGTCCGCCGGAACAAATCCTCTTACCATAGAAAGAGGATAAATATTTGTATTTCTTCCCACCACGGTTCCCGGATTAAGAACAGAATTACAGCCAACCTCAACATGGTCGCCGAGAAAAGCTCCGGCCTTAATTAATCCGGTATCAATTTTCCCTTCAGGTGTAGCTATGGTTACAGGGCTTCTGTCACTCTTAATATTACTTGTAATGCTTCCCGCTCCCATGTGAGCCTTAAATCCTAAAATAGAATCACCGACATAATTAAAGTGTGGCACCTCGCAGTGATCAAAAATAATTACATTTTTTAATTCAACAGAATTCCCTATAACGCAGTCATTACCGACAAGCGCCTTACCTCTGATAAATGCGCAATGTCTCACTTCGGTATTCTCACCGATAATGCATACATCACCTAAAAAGGCTGTCGGCGCGACCTTCGCCGATTTCGCGACCCATACATGTTCGCCACGCTTCTCATATTTATCAGCAGGTAGTGATTCTCCTAATTTAATAATTAAATCACCTATTCCCGCAATAGCTTCCCAGGGATAAGTGAAGTCCTTTAAATAATCACCCGCAAGCGATTTTGTAAGATCATATAAGTCATTTATTTTTAAACCATCCATTATAGCAGCTCCTATTTATTTACCTTTTTTACTATTTCAATATTATGGCGAAGAGGTCCGGAAATATCCTTTTCCTTTACGAATTCGGTATATTTTCTGACATAATCATATAATTTCTTTTCGTAATCAGAATCGGTTAACTCACCCTTCTCAACCATAGATAAACCCATTTCCCAGCTCGCCGTCATATTCGGCTTAAGCATGGACGGTATCGAAAGTCTCACGGCCTCGTAGACCATTTCACCAAATAATTTCGGTGTGAGGACCTGGGTCTTCTTATTTAACCCCAGATACCCTATCTTAACCAATTTCTCGATAATTCCCGCGCGGGTAGCGCTCGTACCGATTCCGGCTCCCTTTATCTGGGCTCTGAGATCCTCGTCTTCTATTAACTGGCCCGCGTTTTCCATGGCGAGAATCATTGAGCCTGATGTATAGCGCTTAGGAGGGGTTGTTTTTCCTTCCTTTATTTCAAGTTTATCGGTGTTTACGTTACTTCCCTTTTTTAATGTTGAGAGAGCATTTATCATACCTGCGTCATTACCGCTCTTATCAGGGATGCCCGCTATCTCAAGATATCCCGGATCCTTTAAAACCTTCAGTGCCGTAAAAAACTGCTCCGTCCCATTGCCATCCTTGTACGGAATTTCCGTTGTTATATTTTCCTTCTCATAAATGGCAGGCGGGTAAAATATCGATAAAAACCTCCTTACAATTAAATCGTACACCTTCTTATTTAATTCGCTCTGCTTATTTAATTCAGAAACATTTCCGGTAGGAATTATCGCGTAGTGGTCGGTAACCTTACTGTCATCCACGTACTGGGTCTTCGCGAGTCCCTTATATAATCCGTCATCCCTTATTTTTAGGACGTACTCACTTGTTGGCGTGTAACGATAGAGGCCCGATAAATTCTTCGTAACCTCACCCGCCATGGCGGTTGTAAGCACACGGGCATCAGTTCTCGGATACGTCGTTAATTTGCCCTCGTACAGAGTCTGGGCAATATTTAAGGTCTCATCAGGACTGATGTGAAAGCGCTTCGTGCACTCCGCCTGTAATTCGGCGAGGTTAAATAATAATGGCGCCTTTTTCTGCTCTGTGGAGTGAGCCCGCTTAAGGACCTTCGCCTTAGCTCCGTCAAGAGCGTCTATCATTTTCTTTGCGTCTTCTTTTTTATTAAAGCCCTTTTCGCTATATAAAAGCGGAGTGCCGTCATAGCGGCTCCCCTTGACAGCCTTCCACTCGCCTTCATAGGATACCTTTTCTTTCACATCCGGTATCGAAAATGTTCCGACAACCCTGTAAAATGGTGTGATAACAAAGTTTCTTATTTCTCTTTCTCTGTCAACTACCATTCCGAGGACACAAGTCATAACCCTGCCTACCGCGATGGCGGCATATTTTTTAGTACCGGCTTCGCGGTTTAGCATGCCGCCATATTTTATAGAGAGCGCGCGGGAAAAATTTATCCCCATGGCATAATCCTCTATGCCACGCATGATTCCGGCTCTCGCGAGATTGTCGTAGGCTTCTATCGGCTTCGCCTCGCGGATACCCCTGGTAATCTCTTCCTCAGTACATGAATCTATCCACACGCGACGCTCATTTATCCCTTTTCTTACACCGCCATATTTACGTATGAGTTCGATAATAACTTCACCCTCTCGCCCAGAGTCGCCGGCATAAAGGATGGTTTCTATATCATCGCTGTTCATAAAGCCGTGAACGATGTCATATTGCTTCTTTACGTTCTTTATGACATCGTATTTATATTTTTCTGGAAGGAATGGCAGGTCTTCCATACGCCATTTTTTGTATTTCTCATCGTATTTTTCCGGATAGCACATCTCCACGAGATGTCCCACGCACCAGGTAATTACGTATTTGTTATTTTCTATAAAACCGTTCCGTCTGGCGGTCACATGAAGTATATTCGCGTACTCCTGTGCTACGGATGGCTTCTCTGTAATAATTAATGTTTTCATACCGCTATATTATACACTATCTGAGCTGACTTTTCAATCGCAGTAACTTCACCTGCCATCCTACTGATTCTTTCTCACGCAGGCAAGCTTTTTATTGAATGAAATTCCATACTTCCATATTGTTTTCGCCAATCCTGCGCGAATTATCGGGGCATCATATTTCTTTTCCTCTATCCGGGCTAATGCTGACGCACATGCCTTTTCCATCACTTCCACAGAATCAGATTCAGCATACTTTAATTCAAGTATTGCCGCTGTTTTACTCTGCCTGTCAAGAACCATAATATCGGAGTATCCATCCCCTGATTCCGCATTACTTCTCACTGTCTTAAAGCCGCTCAAGAGTCCAAGAACAAATCCATGGTAGAAGTTTTCTCTCATGTATTTTCTTGTAAATGTATCCCTTATGCTGATTGAATCAAAAAGGAGACTGTTCAAAACCTCTTCCATCTCTTCGACATTCCCGCTAATTATCGCATTATAAAATGTCTCCTTCGAGCTGGTATCCTCTTTAACTCTGTTGTTGAACCACTTTAATATATCATCCTCGTAAATTTGGCGAACTTCCTTGTTCGGAATCCAAAGGGTATATATATTATCAGCGCCACGGGTTCCGGTAAGATAACCTGTAGCGTAAAGAATACCCCAGAGGTTATCTATGCTTCCATCTAAATCTCTGTATGTAAGGTTCTCATTTATCCGCTTTTCGACCTTCTTACCTGCCACAAGCTTCTCAAGTTCTTCTGTTGTCTCTTTTGTTGAAATGTCAACAAACTCCCGAACCAGGTCGTTGCCGCTGGAATTTGCCCAGTAATTCAGCGGTTCAAGGTCTCTGTCGCTTAAATGCTTCTCAACATATTTCAGAACATCCCAAGGGCAATAAATATCTTTTTTACCAAATTTATAACCATCATACCAGACCTTTACCTCATCTTTCTTCTCTGAGAGGTCATAATCCTCCAGAATCTTGTTTACTTCTGCTTCATTAAAACCAAACAGGTCATCGCATTCAGGGTCGCTGATACTATATACATCAAGGTTATTCAGACCTGTAAATATACTTTCCTTAGAGACGCGAAGGCAACCGGTAAGGACAGCAAAAGCCAGGTTGTCGTTAGTTTTCAAGGCAGCATGAAACATGCCTCTTATCAACTCGACCATCTTATCATAATAACCGTGGATATGAGCCTTATCAAGAGGTACATCATACTCATCGATAAGAATAACCGTACGCTCACCATAGTGCTTATATAGAAGATAGGAAAGTTTATACAAGCTTGAGATCATTATATCCTCGCTCATGTTATAATTGGTGTCTCCCTCTTCATTGCGCTTTACTATCTTAGCATAGTCAATTTTCTCATTCCCGGTCAACTTATCGCTCTCAAGCAGAAAATGAAACCTGTCAGCCTCTTGTCCAATGACATCACGCATCCTTTCCACAGCCTCACTATATGTCAACCCGCTGACGCCTTTAAGTGAAATAGAAATCACCGGATACTTTCCCTGGTGCTTCTCACATAGCTCTTTGTTATCGGCTATAGCGAGCCCATCAAAAAGCGACGGGTCACTTCCTATTTCAAAGAAGTTTTTTAGCATGCTCATGTTCAGAGTCTTGCCAAAGCGCCTTGGGCGCGTAAAGAGTGTCACTGCGCTTCCTGTTCCTATTAAATTGCTGATAAGCTTAGTCTTATCAACATAATAATAACCGTCTTTAATGACCCTTTCAAAGTCATCCCATCCGGTAGGTAAATTCTTCATAGTCGATCTCCTTTATAACCCAAAAATCCCATCTTTACGGTAAATTCTACCATAAAGACGGGATTGAGTCAATATTATAAACTCTTATTCTCTCTGTTATACAGCAAGTCTTTCTATTTCGCCATTTGATAGCTTGTATACTTCATCGAAGCGGCTGAGATTTTCTTTGCCGGTATCATGAGTTATCATGATTACGGTCTTATCCTTCATTTCATTTGAGTTGAAAATGAAATTCGAATAGGCTTCTTTACTTTCCGGATCCATGGCGCTGAAGCTTTCGTCAAGAAGAACTATCTTATAGTCCCTGGCAAGCATTCTCATAAAAGCTATGGTCTGCTTCTGACCGCCTGAAAACTTCGAGCAGTCGATATCAGTTTTCTTGGCTGAAAATAAATCACGCATTAGATTGTATATCTTAGCTGAGTCACTTGTTTTCTTTATTGCGTCATCGCAATTTCCATAAGCCCCAAACACAGAAACGTTATTCTCCATGCTTTCTGCGTAAATGTGCTCCTTCTGGTCCACATACGCAATCAGTCCACTGGTGTCGAGACTGTCTATAGAACGTCCATCAATCTTTATACTGCCTGTCTTAGGTGTAATATATTCCATAATAAGTTTCAATATAGTTGATTTTCCACCACCATTGTCACCTATTAAAGCATATTTCTTTCCTTTTACGAAATCGGCCTCTACATTTCTGAGACTGAAATTACCTATCTCATAAGAAATATTTTCAAGAGAGAGATGGTCAAAGTCATTAACCGATTTTCTCTCTCTCTCATTTGCCTCATCTTTTTCTATATTTCCTACATAGTTAATAAATTTATCCCGTATGTTCTTTACTGACTGAATTGAAGTAACATCATACAGTATTGAATTAAGCGGGTCGGTAAATGACGAAATATAGCTTAACGTTGCCACTGTCGCGCCAAGTGTTATCCGGCCCTTAACAAGGAATATCGCCGCCATGCCGATAGCAACAAATTCCATTAAAAGCATTGCGAATAAATCAAGATCAATTGCCGCTGTCTTTGCTTTGCCATAGGAATATCTCTTTTCCGCAACCTTATCAAGCTCTTCACCATGCTTATTATCAATAGAATTGAAGGTCTTTTTGTTTATTACCATTATTCCATCAAGAAGGTCCGTAATTTTAGCCGTATATATTGAAAGCTGATCCTGATATTTTGCCCTTTTGCTATCCATAGTTTTTGACAAAGCTTTAGGCAAAAGGCCTGTAATAACTGACATTATCATCATAGTTATAGCAATTCTTTTATCAACATATATCCAAAGAATCACACCATATACCACAAACATGTTGGCTGATCGAATCAAATCTATAAAAGGTTGCAGATAATCAGATTCAATTGCTGTTATATCGTTAGCCTGAAGCGAAACATATTCGCCTGTCTGTTTTTCAAAAAACTTATCCTTCTTCATATTGAAAACCGCATGAAAAAGGTCTTTTTTCATATCACGTTCGAAGCGAACAGCCCCCTTCCATGAAAGGAGCATGCATATATACTGAAGTAATACATTTAACAGTATCAGGCAAAAATACAAGCCAAGTAGATATAATATATCTCTTAATGACAATGTACTATAGTCATCAAATATTTTCTTCTGTATAACCGGCTTATATCCTATGCATATTGTACTTACAAGGTCAAATAATATTTGACCTACAATAAATATACGGATGTTTTTTATGTATTTCCTCATGCTGTTTCACGTAATTCCTTTCGGATTTTTGCTTTATTGCAACTGGTTGGTGAAGGTCCATAATCACTTCCAAATTTCAGGAGTGACATGCTTTACTTACTTCATCTTCACATAGCTTCTTTTCTTGTTAAAGGCGAGACCATACTTATATATTGGCTCATACCCTGACAGTACCAGGTCTTCGGCATAGTTCTTATATTCTATTTGCTTAAGCGCTTCATCGCAGACCTTTTCCATGGTCTGCAAGCCCTCAGTTTCTGAGTATTTAAGCTCAAGGATGGCTGCTTTGTTCAGTTTGTCATTTACAATCGTAATATCAGAGAAGCCGTTTCCGCCTTCCCTGTTGCTCTGAATATCACTAAACTGCGACAGGAGTCCTAATATAAAACCATGGTAAAAGTTTTCTTTCAGATCTTTTCTCGCGAATGTATCCCTTACGCTAACCGACTTCCTCAATAACTTATTCAGAACCTTGTTCATCTCAGCAGATTCGCCGTTTAAGCAGGCATTATAAAACTTCGTGGCGGACTCAGTATCTCTTCTGACCCGGTTATCAAACCACTTTAAAATATCCTCTTCGTAAATTTGGCAAACTTCCTTATTCGGAATCCAAAGCGTATATATATTATCAGCGCCGCGAGTTCCCGTAAGATACCCCGTGGCGTAAAGAATACCCCAAAGGTTATCTATGCTTCCGTCAAGATCTCTGTATGTTAAATTCTCATTTATGCGTTTTTCTACCTTATCGCCTGCCACAAGCTTCTCAAGTTCCTCAGTTGTTTCTCTGGTTGATATATCAACAAACTCCCTTACAAGCTCGTTACTGCTCGAATTCGCCCAGTAATTTATAGCGCCTTTGCTTCCCTCAAAAATATTATCATTGACATAGTTTATTACATCCCAAGGGCAGTATACTTCATCATTACCAAATCTGAATCCGTCATACCAGGCTTTAATTTCATTCTTCTTGTCATATATGCCATAATCCCTCAATATATTTTCAACCTCTTCATCACTGAAACCAAACGTTTCTCCGCTTCTAGGCATAGAAATAGAGTCAATTCTCAGGTTATTTAGGCCTGTGAATATGCTCTCCTTAGAGACACGAAGACATCCGGTTAAAACAGCAAAAGCAAGATTGCTATTTGTTTTTAAGGCATCATGGAACATACTTCTGATTATGCCAACCATTTCATCATAATAGCCATGAACATGAGCTTTATCAAGAGGTACATCATATTCGTCTATCAAGATTACTGTGTTCACTCCATAATGTTTACTCAGCAACAGCGAGAGCTTCTGTAAACTGCCTGTCAGGATGTTGGTAGGTATAGAATAATATGTTGCTGAGTCAGACTCACGTTTAATTAATTTTCTGTAATCCTCTTTATCACCTTCGGAAAGCTTCGTACTGTCAAGCAGGAAAGCAAATCTCTCAGCTTCCCCACCTACAACATCACAAAGCTTTCCATAAGCTTCGTCAAACGTATTTCCATCAACCCGTTTTAGTGATATGGATATCACCGGATACTTTCCCTGGTGCTTCTCACATAACTCCTTGTTATCGGCTATAGCAAGGCCGTCAAAGAGCGAAGGATCGCTCCCTATTTCAAAGAAGTTTTTTAGCATGCTCATGTTCAGAGTCTTGCCAAAGCGCCTTGGGCGCGTAAAGAGTGTCACTGCGCTTCCTGTTCCTATTAAATTGCTGATAAGCTTAGTCTTATCAACATAGTAATAACCGTCCTTAATGACCCTTTCAAAGTCATCCCATCCTGTCGGCAAATTCTTCATAGTAGTGCTCCTTTATAAAACAAAAGTCCCATCTTTATGATAAATTCTACCATAAAGACGGGATTACGTCAATTAGATTGGTTACTGTTCAGATCGTATAGACCTTGTCGAAGAGCTTCATTCTTTCATCACTTAGGTGGTGACTGATAAGTATGAGGGTGAGGTCTTTATTCTTAAGGAGATTATTTTCTACTATCTCAGCGTTAGTCTTATCAAGGGCGCTGGTTCCTTCATCAACAAGGAGGATGTTGCGGTTGTGGATAAGAGCTCTGGCTATCGCGACTCTCTGCTTCTGACCACCGGAAATATTGCTTCCCTGATCGCCTACCTCTGTATTAATACCATCATCAAGCTTTCCCAAATCACCTGATAAGGCACTGTTATCGCAGGCCTTGTCAAGCTCTGCCTCAGTAAAATTATCCTCGAGAGTTATATTTTCCTTAATTGTTGTATTAAAGAGAAATACGTTCTGCTCTATATAGCTCATTCGCTTCTGAAGCTGTTCAGGAGAGTAGTCCTTTACATTGACACCGTCATAAAGAATCTCGCCGGTGTAATCAGTCAGCCATCCAAGAAGAAGCTTTAAGGTCGTAGACTTTCCGCTTCCTGAGGCCCCGACTATGGCGTACTTCTTTCCGGCCTCGAATGTAAGATTCAAATTACTGAGCACAGGCTTATCGCCATAGGCAAAGTTTACATCCTTGAACTCGATCTTAGATGAAAGCTCCGGCAACTGCTTTGCCTCGTTAGAATCAACAGCAAGCTCATCTCCATGCTTGATAGCTTTAAAGATTGGTTTAGCTGCCTCAAACCTCATCTTATATCCACCAAGCTGTCCTAAGTTATTATAGATAGAGGCGCAAATATTTCCACCGCCCATAATAGCTGACTGTATGATTATTCCCTTGATAGAAAGAATCATAATTAATATGCTGACACTGCACTGACATATAACACTAAAAAAGGCTATTGCGTCACCGTACAGGTTCTGCTTAAAGTTAAGATTAAACTTAGCGTTCTCAATACGCGCGCTCTGCTCGGAACTCTTTTTCTTAAGAAGAAGCTCTTTCCCAAATGAACGAAACACATCATAACCCATAAAAATATTTTTGAGACTATCGGTCGCTTTAGCCTGTTCCTCCATTGACTTCGCTCCTAAGGCCTGCATTTTATTTCCAAGTAAGCCCGGCGCGAAAATGATAATCGCGGCAGCAATTAATGAAGCGACCAGCAAAGACCAATGCATGGTAAAGAGCGCCACAATACTGAATATTATCTGAGCCACAGAATCAATACATGAAAAGAAAGGATTCCATGCGCTCTCTTCAATCTGCTTAATATCATTTGTGAAATGTGATATATACTCACCGCTATCCTGCTCATGATACTCATTATAGGATTTAGCTAAAAGGCTGTTTGTCATATCAGCTCTTACATCATTATTCATACGCCTGATTGCGTTGTTCGCAAGAAATCCCTTAAAGGCGTCAAGTAAAAGGACAACCATCCATCCAATAACATCTATCGCAAGCCAGGTAAGGCAGGTCTTTGCATCCCTGTCTATAAGAGCTTGCATACTCCAAATCAATACGAGATTCAGACCAACCTGGATACCGCTCATTAATACCTGGACAATGACAGCAAACAGGTTGATTTTAAAGTGCTTCATTATGTAGTATTTCATAAGTCCCCCTTTCAGGCACACGATAGTGTACCCGGTTTGTCAATTTTTTGGTATCGCCATCAGCCCTGAACGCACACCTGTTAGGATAGCTTGCGTAACATATGTCTCTGAACAATAAACCTTATTCATTATACAAGTTTAATATTAATTTGTCAATACATACATTCCCTCTATTATACAGCAAGCCTTACTATTTCGCCATTTGATAGCTTGTAAACTTCATCAAAGCGGCTGAGATTTTCTTTGCCGGTATCATGAGTTATCATGATTACGGTCTTATCTTTCATCTCATTTGAGTTGAAAATGAAATCCGAATAGGCTTCTTTGCTTTCCGGATCCATGGCGCTAAAGCTTTCGTCAAGAAGAACTATCTTAAAGTCCCTGGCAAGCATTCTCATAAAAGCTATGGTCTGCTTCTGACCGCCCGAAAACTTCGAGCAGTCGATATCAGTTTTCTTGGCTAAAAACAAATTACGCATTAGATTGTATACCTTAGCTGAGTCGCTTGTTTTCTTTATTGCGTCATCGCAATTTCCATAAGCCCCAAACACAGAAACGTTATTCTCCATGTTTTCTGCATAAATGTGCTCCTTCTGGTCTACATACGCAATCAGTCCACTGGTGTCGAGACTATCTATAGAGCACCCATCAATTTTTATACTGCCAGCACTTGGAGAAATATATTCCATTATAAGTTTCATAATAGTGGACTTTCCGCCGCCATTATCACCTATTAAAGCATATTTCTTTCCTTTTACAAAATCAGCCTTAACATTTTTGAGGCTGAAATTGCCTATCTCATAAGAAACATTTTCAAAAGAGAGACGGTCAAAGTCATTAACCGATTTTCTCTCTTTCTCATTTGCCTCATCTTTTTCTATATTTCCTACATAATTAATAAATTTATCCCTTATGTTCTTTACTGACTGAATTGAAGTAACATCATACAGTATTGAATTAAGCGGGTCGGTAAATGACGAAATATAACTTAACGTTGCCACTGCCGCGCCAAGTGTTATCCGGCCCTTTACAAGGAATATCGCCGCCATGCCGATAGCAACAAATTCCATTAAAAGCATTGCGAATAAATCAAGATCAATTGCCGTTGTCTTTGCTTTACCATAGGAATATCTCTTTTCCGCAACCTTATCAAGCTCTTCACCATGCTTATTATCAATAGAATTGAAGGTCTTTTTGTTTATTACCATTATTCCATCAAGAAGGTCCGTAATTTTAGCCGTATATGTTGAAAGCTGATCCTGATATTTTGCCCTTTTGCTATCCATAGATTTTGACAAAGCTTTAGGCAAAAGGCCTGTAATAACTGACATTATCATCATAGTTATAGCAATTCTTTTATCAACATATATCCAAAGAATCACACCATATACTACAAACATGTTGGCTGATCGAATCAAATCTATAAACGGTTGCAGATAATCAGATTCAATTGCTGTTATATCGTTAGCCTGAAGCGAAACATATTCACCTGTCTGTTTTTCAAAAAACTTATCCTTCTTCATGTTGAATACCGCATGAAAAAGGTCTTTTTTCATATCCCGTTCGAAGTGAACAGCTCCCTTCCACGAAAGGAGCATACAGATATACTGAAGCAGTACATTTAAAAGTATCAGGCAAAAATACAAACCAAGTAGATATAATATATCTCTCAATGACAATGTACTATAGTCATCAAATATTTTCTTCTGTATAACCGGTTTATATCCTATGCATATTGTACTTACAAGGTCAAATAATATTTGACCTACAATAAATATGCGGATGTTTTTTATGTATTTCCTCATGCTGTTTCTCGTAATTCCTTTCGGATTTTAGCTTTATTACAACTGGTTGGTGAAGGTCCATAATCACTTCCAAATTCTAGGAGTGATGTGCCTGGGCAATGAATACATGAGTTTCTGTATGAACACTTCATGCATTCATCAAGGTCTTTCCATTTCATATCTCTTATTCTATTCAATTCTACGGAGTTTTCCCAAATATAAGACAAATCATCAGTAATTATATTACCAACTTTTTTCAAATATTTAACGCATGGGTAAATATCCCCGTTGGCTGAAATGAATAATGCGTTCTGTATTCCCTGGCAGACATAATCTTCTGAATTATGGTTAATAGTTTTCAGATTCCTCGCCTTATCCAAATCAAGAAGTTCCATTCTTAATTGTTCGTCTGTCATGCAATAGTTCAATGGAGACTTATTACCATTCTTCATTGCAAACACATCATGGTCTAATCTAAAAGGTATGTTATTATCTACGCAGAACTTTTGAACATCTCTCCAGTCCCCAGGATTTAGCCTTGTTACTATAGTCTTTACAGAAACCGGTACATTATATTTTTTAAGAAGTATAATATTTCCAATCGTCTTAATGTAGGATCCCTCAACACATGTGATATCATCATGAACACTTTCATCCATTGAAAACAACGTACATGATATTTCACTGATGTATAACTCAGACAGCCTTTTCGCTATCACTTCTGTCACCAATGATATATTTGAATATATCCTTACATTAAACCCCATTTTACGAGCAAGGGTAATAATGTCGAGTGCATCATTCCTTGTGAAGATTTCGCCACCAGTCAATGTTAAATCAAATACACCGACTCTTCTAAATGTATCTAAAGCACCTTTAATTTGTCTTAATGTCAATCCCTTATCTATGTGCTCCGGAATGTAACAATGCTTACACCTCCAGTTACATAGCGTTGTAACTTCAAAAACCACGCTATATAGCTCTCTTTTCTTTGCTGTTAAAAATATAATATCATTTATTGATTCCATACTAATCTCCTAATTTAATGCTGGCCGGCTAACGCCGGTCAGTTTGCAGCATTACGCTGGACTATGCGTAGTGCACCCGCTGCAAGTGCAGCTTACACACGCATTAGCTTTTGCGTTGACTTTTCCCTTTTTAAGGGTTGGCTTTGAGTATTTCATGTCTACTCCTTTCTCCTATTATGTTGTTTTATTATTAAATTTGACAATAACAGGCTTTGTAAAAAATCATTTACATCAGCTGATATAATATCAACTGATGTATGGAACTTACCGACTATATCTTCATATATGCCATCTAAGTTTCTACCCTCAATTATACACTTTAGTATTGTTTTACTTACTTCATCTTCAAGAAAGTACATCTCTTCGTTTCTTGTGTCCATTAAATATAGTGTATGTGTACTTGCTTCAGTTTGCCAAGCGACGAACGGACTAATTTCGAAAGCTTCCATTATCTGATATCCCCCTTATCGTAAAAAAACGCTCGTCAGAATCCATTTCTAATGATATATTTATTATATCACTATTAATTATATATGTACACGGCGTATTCAGCATTTTTAACTGCTGAATACGCCATGTTATACATTCGTGCACCATATTATAATATGTAGAGACATTGGTTAAGGAGGAAAAATCATGAAACATATCTACAAGATACTTATTCAAGCAGTACTATTGATGATGTTACTTAGCCCACTTATTTGTGAAGCTAATAATATCATTATCGAACTTCCTATTGGGATACCACCCATAGTGTTATGAGGCAAAGGCAAGAAACCTGACTTTACATATGAGGTTTCTTGCCTCACCACTTATTTCAGTTTTATATGAAACTCAATATCAAGGTACTTCTCTATTACATCTATTGCAACATTCGACTCATTGAAGTATACTGCAAGCGCATGGCTTAATTCCAGACACCTTATCGTTTGTCTACTGTTCCATGCATTTTGGGCGTAAAGTGAACATGCCATGTGATACACAGTAATAAATAACATATTCTGGCTATCGTATTCAAGTATTGAAGTCATAACTTTCTTACTAAGTTCTGAACTTTTGTCGTAATCGCCATCTAGCATCAAGAAATCAGAATAATTATTTAACGCCTTTACAATGGCTTTGTTAAATGGCATGTTATGTTCATATACATACTTTTCAACATTATCATATAACGCCATACTTTTAGCGGTCTCATCATTGTTTCTATATGCTACTCCAATAATGTTCAATATGCTAATTTCAGTTTCATTCATTATCCGATTATACGAAAACTTGCCATCCTTAAATTCCGGTATAGACCTTTTAATAAGCTTTTCCAATTCAGCAATGTATGTCTTTTGATCTATATTTCCTTCAGAATATTTTCTTACTATCGCAACCTCTTCATTCATTTGAGTTTTTTCCATGTCATCCATAAAAGAATTCATAAGGACTGCATTAGAATAGAACTTATTTATGCCATCTTTCACATCATGCCTTTCTACACTCTTTTCCATTTCCATATAATTCTCAATATTGTACATTGTTCCGGAATTATATGAGAACTTGTAATTCACACCTGATCGATGCATCCTATTTAGCAGAAGTTCAAGCTTCTCTTTGCCTGGATCAAGTTTACCACTTTCATATCTCGCTAATACAGTAACATCGCATATTCCATCCGACAGCTCTTCCTGAGTGAGTCCAAGTTCCTTTCTGAGAGAATGGAGCAGATCACCCTTTGTCCACCTTCTGAACTCTTTTCCGTCATTTGGTATTTGTAGTTCCAATTCAGTTATGGCATCATACAGGTTTTTCTCATCCTGAGTGAGTCTCCCGGTCTTCGATGGGTTGTTTTGCTTATATTTTAGAAGCTGCCACGTTCCTATTAAGGCATTTATTTCCTTCAGATATTGTAATGATGCATTTATCATTACAGGTTCTTCTCCATCTGCGGCTTCGGATTCACAGAATCCGATGGCAACATCAGCTGTAAAAACCATTTTTAAGACATTATACTTATCCTTGCCTAGAAGATATTGATAAAGTTCTTGCCAATATTCTTTGCTTTTTGTTATTCTTAAATATGATATCAACAGGCCTAGTTCCTGTTTGCTGAAATATGGCTGAGTCAGATTTTTCTTATCTTTGTGTGTAATAAGATAGCCTTCCAGATACAGCCTTTCAGCATCCTCTGTTAATCCTTTTAGTTCCTGTAACTTGCCTTCATAGAAGGTGATGTACTGCCTATGTGCCTTTTTTCTGCTATAGTTTTTCTTATAATAATCAATTAACGATTCATTATCAAGCAGTTCCCCACTATGAAGCGCATTTTGAAGAGTCTTTCTTATTACTAAGGCTTCAGCCTCCTCATATGATGATACATATTGTATGCCTGATGAATCGACTTCCATACGTTCAAGAAGAAATCCTGCCGTAAACATATCCGGTATATACTCACCGGTTTCGTAGCGACTGTATGTTGTAGAATCACAAATTCCCTCGCAGACATCCTTCATCCGCATGTTCTTGTTGTTTCTCACAAACTGCAATAACTGTCCTATAGTTTTCTCTTTCATTTTAAATAAACTCCATTAACTCTCTTATATTTCTTACGCCATTTACCTGCATCACGGAGCTTTCCTTTTTGGATACCTTGACATTTACCTTTGGAATTATCGCAAGCGGAACTCCTGATTTTATCGCTTCCGATAGTCTTGCGTCAGCCTCACGGATCCCGCGGACTTCGCCGGTAAGGCCTATTTCACCAAACGCTACTATTTTCCTTGCGCTTTCTTTATTCCTATAGCTTGATATTATTGCGGCAGCTATAGCAAGGTCGAGAGCCGGTTCATTTACACGGAGACCGCCTGCTATATTTATATAAATATCACAGGTGCCAAGGTTTAAGCCAAGGCGCTTTTCAAGGACAGCTATTATCATGTTTACGCGGTTAAAATCTGCTCCGTTCGCTGTCCTCTTAGGGAAATTAAAATTTGTGGGGCTTACAAGAGCCTGGACCTCAACAAGAATGGGCCTGCTGCCCTCTATAGTGCAGGCAATTACAGAGCCGGGAGCGTTTTCCGGCATTCCGGCAAGCATGTATTCGGAAGGATTCGTCACCTCTGTCAGGCCTTCGGAGCTCATGTCAAATACGCCGACCTCATTCGTACTCCCGAACCTGTTCTTAGCGGCGCGAAGTATCCTATAGGAGGCAACATTCTCGCCCTCAAAATAGAGAACGGTATCAACCATATGCTCGAGGGTTCTCGGCCCCGCAACAGTTCCTTCCTTCGTAACATGTCCGACTATGAAAATGGATACTCCGAGGTCCTTCGAAACCCTTAAAAGTGAGGATGTGGCCTCACGAACCTGAGAAATAGAGCCCGGAGCCGCGTCAACCTCATCGCGATATATAGTCTGAATTGAGTCTATTACAACCACATCAGGTTTATCAGCCTCAATAACATTTTCAATTTTGCCTAAATCTGTTTCGCAAAAAAGCGAAATATCGTCCGTAGAATCACCCAAGCGTTCCGCCCTCATTTTTATCTGCTTGGGACTTTCCTCTCCGGATACATAAAGCACATTTACATCCTTAGCTGACAATTTGGCGCACATCTGAAGGAGGAGGGTAGATTTTCCTATACCGGGGTCACCGCCTACAAGAACAAGAGATCCCTTTACTATGCCACCGCCAAGCACACGGTCGAATTCACCTATATCAGTCTTGATGCGCTCATCATTTATAAGTGAGACATCTCTTAATTTAACCGACTTTATCTCAGTGAGCCCCACCTTAACAGACGAGGCACCGGGCTTCTTAGCAGCTACCGGCGCCTCAACAAAAGAATTCCAAGCCTTGCAGGAAGGGCACTGACCCATCCATTTGGATGACTCATAGCCACATTCCTTGCAAAAAAATACTGTTTTACTCTTTGCCATCAGATTTCCTTAACTTCTACCTTTACTTCTTTTCCGGTTCCGAGTTCGACTGAGAGTGTAACCTTCCCTCCTAAGTTGCTCTTTTGGCTTCCGGCTTCGTTCCCGTTAATAAATACGGCGTATTCCTTTTCTTCCTCGACCTGCAGCGTGATGTCCGCGTCCTCAGGTCCTTCTACCGTGAAACTTACCTTGCCCGGAGCCGCGATATAATCATGTACAGCTGTTCCCGGAACTGACTCGTAGGCAAACATCCCATTTTTCTCAAGCTTGGTGATTTCCTTGAAGGTCTTGATTTTATAGAGGTCTCCGTCGAATTTCCAGTCGGAGAGCTTGCCTTTCTCATCAAGGGTGTAATCACCGAATCCAAGAGCTGTGTCGCCTTCTCTGCAGATAAGTTCATGTACCACTGCCATCGTTTTTTACCTCACTAAGTTTATGTTGTAAGGTTAAGGTAAATGCCCAATACTTACCTTAACCATAAGTTCTTAATCATACTGCCTTAATTACGATCTTGTCTTCATCTACCCCTACGGTAACCTCGCTGCCATTTACAACCTCACCGCCGAGGACCTTGTCAGCAAGCAGGTCTTCTACCTCCTCCTGAATCTTTCTCTTAAGCGGTCTCGCTCCGTAGTTGGTGTCCTTCCCGGCCTTTGCTAGGTGAGCTATAGCTTCGTCTGTAAACGTAAGCTTAATTTCCATCTCAGCATTTACACGCTTAGCGACCTTGTCTGTAAGAATCCTTACAATCTTAGCAAGATCATCCTCTGTAAGCTGGTGGAAGACAAGGACCTCGTCGATTCGGTTAAGGAATTCAGGCTTGAATATCCGCTTAACCTCACCCATGACATTGTCCTTCATCCGCTTATAGTCGGCATCCTTGTCATCACTTGTCGCGAAGCCAAGCTTCTTAGGTGAAATGATTTCACGCGCACCGGCGTTACTCGTCATGATAATTACCGTATTCTTAAAGTTCACGGTACGACCCTGTGAATCGGTAATTCTTCCGTCATCAAGGACCTGAAGGAGTATATTAAATACATCCGGATGGGCCTTCTCTATCTCATCGAAGAGGATGACCGAATAAGGGTGTTTCCTAACCTTCTCAGAGAGCTGGCCTCCCTCATCATAGCCTACGTATCCCGGAGGTGAGCCTATCATCTTCGAGACGCTTTCCTTCTCCATGTACTCCGACATATCAACTCTGATCATGGCGTCCTCGCTGCCAAACATGGATTCGGCAAGGGCCTTCGACAGCTCCGTCTTGCCTACACCTGTAGGGCCAAGGAATAAAAATGATCCGATTGGCTTTGAAGGGTCATTAAGACCAACTCTGCTTCTTCTTATAGCCTTAGCTACCGCCGTAACCGCCTCATCCTGACCGATTACACGCTCATGGAGCTCCGACTCGAGATTCCTTAAACGTTCGCTTTCGCCCTGTACTATCTTAGTTACCGGAATCTTAGTCCAGTTGGCGACCACATCGGCCACTGCGTTCTCATCTACCGTAAGCCCAGAGGATTCAGCCTTATCCGCCTCCGATACCTTAAGCTTTTCCAGTTTCGCGTTCACCTCAGCCTGCTTCTTCTTAGCCTCACCGGCCTCCTCGAAGTCCTCATTCTTTATGGCCTGAAGCTTTTCTTCTTCAAGCTTTGTTACCTCGCTCTCAAGCTTGGCGACCTCAGGAGTTCCCTTATATTCGGAGAGTCTCACGTGAGCGCAGGCTTCATCCATTACGTCTATAGCCTTATCAGGCAGAAACCTGTCGGAAATGTAACGGGCTGAAAGCTTGACCGCCGCCTCGAGGGCTTCATCGGTTATATGAACCTTGTGGTGGGCTTCGTATTTATCGCGAAGACCTCTTAATATCTCTACTGACTGCTCCTCCGTAGGTTCCTCGATTAATACCGGCTGGAACCTTCTCTCAAGGGCAGCATCCTTCTCTACATATTTCCTGTACTCTTCACTCGTTGTGGCTCCGATGATCTGAATCTCACCGCGGGCAAGGACAGGCTTCAGGATATTTGAAGCGTCAAGGCTTCCCTCAGCGCCACCGGCGCCGATTATAGTATGGAGCTCATCTATAAAGAGTAGGACATCCTTGTTCGCCGATGCCTCATTTATAACACCCTTGATACGTTCCTCGAACTCACCTCGGTACTTGGTACCGGCTACGATGCCTGACATATCAAGCATCATGACCCGCTTTCCCTGAACCGTGGATGGGACCCTGCCCTTCACGATAAGCTCAGCGAGACCTTCCGCTATGGCAGTTTTGCCGACCCCCGGCTCACCTGTGAGACAAGGGTTGTTCTTAGTCCTTCTTGAAAGTATCTCTACTACCCTCGTGATTTCCTTCTCACGGCCCACAACCGGGTCAAGCTTCCCCTGGGAAGCGGCCTCAGTGAGGTCTCTCGCGAATTTATCAAGGAAAGGAGTCCTTCCCCTGCTGCTGCCCTGGCCGCCGTGGCGGGCTCTGAAATCATTTCTTGCGTCATTTGCGTTTATTCCAAGAGCCGCGTAGATATCGAGGTAAATCTTCTGAATATTCGCTCCGAGGGAGTTAAGAAGCTTAGTTCCTACCGACTCCCTGTCTTCTATAAGGGCCAGTAAAATGTGCTCTGTTCCTATCGCTTCAGCCTGAAGGTGCTCAGCTATAGCGCCCGCGTTCTGAAGGGCCGCCTTAACCCTCGGCGTAATCGGAATGGTACTCCTTAGAACGAGAATGCCCGGATCCACGAGCTGTCTCGTGATTCCTATCATTCTCTCGGCCGTTATGCCGTTCTCCTCAAGCACCTGCCTCGCAACGCCGTCCACGGAAAGGAGTCCGATAATAACGTGGGCCGTCCCTGTGTAGCCGTGGTTAAGCATCTTGCTAGCCTCGACCGCCTGGTCCATAGCCTCCTTAGCGTTCCTGGTAAAATTGTTCTGCATGTCCTGTCATTCCTTTTTTTTCGTAAATAGGTATATTATGGAAAATATTACCAGCAGTACTACAACTACCGCCAATACTATTATAACACTTCTGATGATTTTTGCACCACTTTCATCAATTTTAATACTTGGAAATGGATTGTTTACAGTATTTTCGCCGGTATTCCCATTTGTTATAGCTTCACCGCCTGATGTTATGGCTTCGCTCCCTGTGGTGTAGCTGCCGTTTTCTCCCTCGGTTACGGCTTCTCCGCTAGCGGATTCGACAGCGCTCCCTGAAGCAAGGCCGGGGTTAAGCTCCTCCATGAGAGAATCTGATGTGATACCGCTTCCGCTTGCTGCGGTCCCATTTTCTCCCGTTAAGCCGCTTCCGCTAGCGTTTCCGCCCGCTTCGCTATCTGTACCGTCCTTCGTGTCGCCAGCCTTACTCTTCCTCGTCACCTGGATCGTATATTCGCTTGTGTTGCCACTTTCAGCTGTAACTGTAATCTTTATAATATTGTTTGATCCAACCTTAAAGCCCTTATTTCCGGAAACCGTGACCGTAGACGAAGAATCATTCGGAATAGCGCTTATCACAAGGCTCTTCACATCATTTTCAACCGAGACGTAATAATTCCTCGTGTCCTTATCAAAGGCCGGAGTCAGAGCTTCACCGCCTATCCTTAGGGCCTGCAGGGTGGCGTCATCGCTTGCGCCTGTGTCCGCCTTGATATTAATAGTAACCGGACTGGTTGAAATGGACAGCTCCTCGCCGCTCGCATAGGAGTAGAGGTGAACGGCGTCTGCGAATTTTACCTTGAATTCGCCCGTGTTCCTCGCCTTAAAGCGGATATCAAATGAGTTCCAGGTCTCACCCTCATCGGCATCAAGAAGGTTAACCTTAAGAATACCATTACCTCCGGTTATACCCTGGTCAGCCGATATGAATTTCGCTAGCTTCGCGGGATAAGTTATATAGGTCTCAAGGCCGCTCACCGGCACATCGCTTTTTATGGTGAGCGTGACCTTGAATTTCTCGCCTACCGTAACCGCGCTTGATTCGCTGCCAAGCGTAACCGTGCCGGTGTCAGCCATGGCCGTAACGCTTAAGCTCGTAAATGTACCGATAGCGATTGAAATTACAGTAAGCAACACCAATACATTTTTCAAAATATTCTTCATAGTTTTATTTCTGAAGGGTCACGGTATAGACTCGTTGCGACCCATTTTCAGCGGTAACAATCACCTGAATAGTGTTCACGCCTCTTACGAGCACATGCTCGCCCGTGCCTTCCACAACTGATTTACCTGATACCGCTGTCGCCGATACTGTGACTGACACATCATTTTCAGCGGGAACAACCGTATATTCAGTGACCTCAGGTGAAAATGTAGGCGTGAGCGTGTAGTTTGACACGGTGAGTGACGAGAGATAATTATTGAAGTCCTTTGTCTCGCTAGCGCCGCCGGTTCCGGGCATCGCGGCCGCTGTCGTCGGCATGTCCTTATAGACAGGAATGGAAAATACAAGCGGCTGCTCACCCAAGGAACTATAAGCTGTTTTTGTCTTAACTGACTCACCTCGACCTACTTCGATATTAGTCATGTACTGATGACCATAGGTTGATTTAGCGGTCATATTGAATTTCTGAAGGTAGACCGTATTCTGGCCCCTGTCTATATACTCATAACCGATATAGGCGGCACCGCCAAGGATGGCCCTATACTGGTTAGTCCATGGAATTAATATTCTCCGGTTAAGCGGAGTGCCGTCATAATAGACCTTATTTACATTGCCAACACTTGCGTAGGTAAGTCCGTGAGCAACCGCTCCACCGGCTGTTGTGCTTCCGTAAGCACCTATGTTATAAAAATTATAAAGTCCCTCATATCCGGATACGGTCCCGCTTACACTAGACGTAAATCCGCTTCCGCCTAAGACCTCCTGCTTAGAACGGGTAGCGAGGTGGTAAGGGCTTACGCCCGAATATGCCGCTGCGTCCATAAATGTATCGGCATAGGTTCTCGTCACGGTAGTTCCCATGTCATCAGTATAAGAATAGCTTGTGCCGTCCATGGCCGTTCCCGCGAGAATTGCCTGAACCCCGGAAATAGTCTGAAGCCCGGCCTTATAAGAAAGAAGCTCGAACTGATATACGTAGTCCTCGGTGAGCCAGTTTCTCGGGTCCATATAATATTTTACCGCCTGCTCAGACGCCGTAACCCAGGTACTACCGTCATATGGAATATACTTGTCCGTAAGCGGGTCATAAGCTCCCTCCGCTGTCGACTTCCATGCTGCGTTCTTACTGTTAGGGATGAGGTTTACGCCAACCTTGCTTTCATTTGCGACAGCTTCATCCCAGGTCATAGGAAGGAGATTTGCTTCGAAGGTCCAGTAAGGGTGCTTACTGTGAAGCTCTCTTAGGTACGGCTTATAGCTCTCAGGGAAGCCCGCAGCAGTCATGGCGGCTTCAAATTCGCTGTCAGAAAGGGCTGTAGTAGGCGTTGCCGGCGTAACAGCGGGTGATGTTGTAATTACAGGTTCGGGAGCAACTGCAGAACCACTTGCTGTCCCTGTATTGTTACCTGTATTATTTTCACTTGTGCCGCTTCCCTTGTTCACATTTTTATCACCGGAAGAAGTATTATTTTCATTAGTTTCACTTCCGGTATTTTCTTTTGTATTATCCTTACCGGCTTCAGCCGCCTCATCTATTGTTTTTCTTAATTGCAGCTTATCACTTTTTACGTAGCCTGTCATTAATTTTTTGTTGTAATAAAATGCAATTAAAAAATATTTTTCCTCTTCACCGGTCTCGCCTATTATCTGACATTTCTGTCCGTAAGTAAGCGCCACCCTTTGTTTTTTATATTTTAAAATACTTCCGCTTGATACGGCCTTTGTCCTTGCGTATACACCTTTTTTAGCAGTGATTTCAGCTTTTACTTTATTTGTTTTACTTGCCGATAATTTAATATAAGACGATATTGCGTGCCCTGTATACCATTTATTATTTATTTTATATTTAATTGCGTACCATTTATTTCCGTCTTTATCGTTTTTATTTCCGGTGACATATACCTTTGTATTTTCCTTTAAAGTCACCGGTGTGCCGGCAACTACCTTCTGGGCATAGGTAGTCCCGGCACCCTTTCTCACTTTTAACGCGTCAGCAGTAACTGTCGCTTTTATTTTTATAGGTTCGTATACAGTATAATCTCCCGCGGAATCCGCCGCATACGCAATATTATTATCCGTAAAAAGGCAAGGATTAACAAGCCCTGTCAGGCTTACACACGCTGTCAGGGACAACAAGGCCATAACTTTCTTTGTTCCGCGAATATCCATTATACCCCTTTTCTTTTGTTGTGGCTTCAGTGTCGTGAAGCTTTAAAAGCCGCGACCGCCTTATTTCCTATATCGTGACGCATGTATTTATTGGCGAAATTAACCCACTTTGTCGCTTCATAGGCCCTCTTCTGGGCCTCAGGAAGATCCTTTCCCGTAGCGACTACGTCAAATACACGGCCACCGTTTGTCACTAATTTTCCATCCTTAATTTTACTGCCCGCATGGAATAAATAATATCCATTCTTTCCGAAATGCCCACCTATCTCAACAGGCACTTCCTTCTCATACTTAACCGGATACCCGTCAGAAGCAAGCACAACGCAGACAGCGGCGTTCTTAGCGAACTTAAGCTCAATCTCGTCAAGAGTTCCGTCGACACAGTGCTCCATTATTTCGACTATATCGCTCTTCATACGTGGCAGTACTACCTGAGCCTCAGGGTCTCCGAAACGGGCATTGTACTCGAGTACCTTAGGGCCATCCTTCGTAAGCATTAATCCTACGAAAAGAACTCCCTTAAAAGGCCTTCCTTCAGAAGCCATAGCCGCCATAGTCGGCTTATAAATATGATCCATGCAATAGTCGGCGATATCGTCCGTATAGAAGGGACTCGGAGAAATATTTCCCATACCGCCCGTATTCAAGCCCTCATCATTATCCTTCGCTCGCTTGTGGTCCATAGCGCTCGTCATAGGCTTAATTGTCTTACCGTCGCAGAAGCAGAGTACCGAAACCTCAGGCCCTGTCATAAATTCCTCTATGACAAGCTTATTTCCGGCTGTTCCGAATTTCTTATCCTCCATAATTTCCTTAACGCCATCGAGCGCCTCGGATAAATTATTGCAGATAAGCACACCCTTGCCGAGGGCGAGACCGTCAGCCTTAAGTACGATAGGGAATTTTTCGTTCTTCTTTAAATATTCTATGGCCTCTTTATCACTCGTAAATACCTCGTAGCTTGCCGTCGGAATATTATATTTTTTCATGAGGTCCTTTGAAAATGCCTTGCTTGCCTCAATTATCGCCGCGTTCGCCCTTGGCCCGAAGGTCCTTATTCCCGCAGCCTCGAAGGCATCAACACAGCCCTTCGCGAGTGGATCGTCAGGTCCCACAATTACAAAATCAATTTTATGGTCCTTAGCGAATTTTACCTGGGCATCAAAATCCATAACAGGAATATCGACACACTCGGCAACCTCTGCAATTCCGGCATTCCCCGGCGCGCAGTATAATTTCTTTGTGAGTGGACTTTCAGCGACCTTAGCCGCTATGGCATGCTCACGTCCGCCGCCACCGATAATTAATATATTCATTTTCATATAAATTCCCTTTTTATTCTATCACTCAGATATGAAAACTTTGTGGTCTTTTATTGTCAGTTTTCCGTTAGCGAACAGGTCTATCGCCTTCGGAAGCAGCTTCCATTCGGCTTCCTGCATGACCCTCTTCTGTAAAATTTCAGGGGTATCATCGTCCTTTATTTCGACAGCCTTCTGAAGTATTATAGGGCCCGAATCGGTTCCCTCGTCCACGAAATGAACCGTAGCTCCCGTAACTTTCACGCCCCTCTTAAGAGCCGCCTCGTGAACCTTAAGTCCATAATATCCTGTTCCGCAAAATGAAGGAATCAGCGAAGGGTGGATATTAATTATTTTATTCGGATATTTTTCTACCATTTCAGGCGGAATAATTACTAAATATCCGGCAAGCACAATTAAATCAGGCTTAACATTATCAAGCTCAGCTATTAATGCCTTATTAAAGGCCTCCCTTTCATCGAAATCCTTAGGTGAAATTACCTTCGCGGGTACCCCTGCGTTCTCGGCACGGGTAAGAGCATAGGCTCCCTTATTATTGCTGATAACCTCGACAATTTCGGTATTTGTTACGGTGCCGTCATTTACCCGGTCAATGATGTGCTGGAGGTTCGTACCACCGCCGCTGACAAGGACAACAAGTCTTATCATATTACGTCCACACCCTTCTCGCCGTCAGTTATTTCACCGACTATATAAGCCTTCTCACCGGCCGCCTCAATCGCCTTTATTGTCTTATCTGCATCGGCACTGTCAACCGCGACCATCATACCGATTCCCATATTGTAGGTATTATACATCATGTGCTCATCTATATTGCCGTCCTTAGCGAGCATACCGAAAATCGGCGGAACCGTATAGGAATCCTTCTTAATTACCGCCCTCTTGCCATCTATAAGCATACGAGGAATATTTTCATAGAAGCCACCGCCCGTAATATGACTGCAGGCCTTAACCGCGACTCCGGCTTCCTTTATACTCTTAAGCGCCTTTACGTAAATTATTGTCGGTTTAATTAAGACATTTCCTAAGGTATCACCGAGTGACTCATAGTATTTTGAAAGGCCGGCCTCGCTTATATCAAAAACCTTCCTTACGAGCGAAAATCCGTTGCTGTGAATTCCGCTTGAAGCGATACCGATTATGGTATCACCCTTCTTTAATTTATTTCCGTCAATTAATTCTGCCCTGTCAGCGGCTCCTACCGCAAATCCGGCAAGGTCATATTCATCCTCGGGCATAAGACCCGGATGCTCAGCGGTCTCACCGCCTACAAGAGCAGCCCCTGCCTGCTTGCAGCCCTCAGCCACACCCTTTACAATCGCGGCTATTTTTTCTGGAATATTCTTTCCGCAGGCTATATAGTCAAGAAAAAATAAGGGCTCACCACCTGCGCAGGCCACATCATTTACGCACATGGCTACGCAGTCTATTCCGACCGTATCATGCTTATCCATTACGAAGGCGAGCTTTATTTTGGTGCCGACACCATCTGTTCCCGAAAGTAAAACAGGGTCGTTCATTTTCTTTATTTTATCAAGAGAAAAAGCGCCTGAAAATCCGCCGATTCCACCAAGTACCTCAGGTCTTGTTGTGGCTTCAACGTACTTTTTCATTAATTTTACTGACTCATATCCAGCTTCAATATCGACTCCAGCTTTTTTATAATCCATGATAACCTCACTTATTCATATCTTCGTAGTATTTTTTATAGCCCTCGGACTCTATTTTTTCTTTTTTAGCCATAACGCCATCCTTTAATTCAGCTGCGTAAGCCTTTACCTTCTCACGAAGGGCAGGGTCCTTGACTGAAATAATCTTAGCGGCTAAGATAGCTGCATTCTTCGCCCCGTTAATAGCGACCGTAGCGACAGGAATTCCCGATGGCATCTGAACTATGGAGTACAGTGAATCAACTCCGCCGAGCGCCTTCGTGTAAATAGGAACTCCTATAACAGGTATAGGCGTAATAGCTGCCGCCATGCCCGGTAAATGAGCGGCACCGCCGGCTCCTGCTATTAATACATCGTATTTTGCCTCAGCCCCCTTAGCGTATTCATAGAATACATCCGGCATCCTGTGAGCGCTGATAATTGTTACCTCGTACTCAATCCCGAATTTGTCAAGAGTTTCCATCGCGGCCTTCATGATTCCCAGATCTGAATCAGAGCCCATTACTATTCCTACCATCTTTTCCCTCCTGTGTGCTTGAGTCTAATATCTCTTTTATCAAAGGCAGGCAGTCAATAAATGAATCGTAAACCTCCGGATCAAACTGACTGCCCCGCCCCTTTTCCATAATATTTAATGTCTCAGATAGCGATAGCGCTTTTTTATAATGCCTCACACTTGTAAGTGCGTCGAAAACGTCTGCAACTGACATAATTCTCGCTTCAAGCGGTATAAAATCACGCTTCTTCCCTTCGGGATACCCGGTACCATCATAACGTTCGTGGTGATAAAGGGCTATATTTCTCGCTATCTCATATTCCTCATCGGGGTAATTTCCCTTCATAAGCCTGTCAATAATTTTCGCCCCATTAACTGTATGGGTTTTCATTATTTCAAACTCTTCAGGCGTAAGCTTACCCGGTTTATCAAGTATGCTGTCATCTATGGTGATTTTCCCTATATCGTGGAGTGGCGCAAGCATCCTTAGCTTCCTCGGAAAATCCGCCATGGATGCGCCGGCTAGCAGTTTATTTTCTATCATCTTTTCAGCGATCATATATACATAAGTGCTTGTCCTCTTGATATGACCACCCGTCGTCGAATCCTTGCTCTCGACTATTTCAGAAAATCCGCTAAGTGCCGTATCGTGAGCAGAAAGCAGGGCTCTTGTTCTCTGTTCTACCTGTCCCTCAAGGGATCTGCTGTAATCAAGGCTTAATTTACGTCTTCTTTCTTCCTCGGTAATATCATTAAGGTTTATGATATAGCCGCATGGCTTTTGCTTTCCCTCGCGGATTTCTTCATACTCAATCTTATATATTTTCTCACCGTATTTTATCGGTTGACAGTTTCCGCCCGATTTTATTTCCTTTATTTTATCAAGCAGACTCTCCGGTAAATCATCACCCTTATTTAATTCCCTGACATCTGACAGAACCAGGCGGGCTCTGTCATTTATCATTGATATCGTGTTGTAATTATCGGCGACAATAAAACCATTTTCCGAATAATTAATTATATTCTCAATTCCGATTGTATTTACGTCATAATTTCTGTGAATTACAATCGGTGTCAGAAGCATGCAGGATATAAATATGCATATCATAAATACGTTAACAGGTATTTTATCAAAATAATGATTTATAATATATCCCGTTACCGGTATAAAATAAATCGAGGAGAACAGCATCGCCTGTCTTACGCTTCTTCCTTTTTTAACACTGTCGTGACCCAATTTAATTATTAATAATATGCTTATTATTACGCTTGCGAAATACCAGTACCATACAATTCCATGTTCCCTCTGAAGTACAAACCTATGATCAATTACACTTGCGTATACCCTGGTATAGAGAAGCTTATTCTTCCCCATAGTTGAGGCAACCAGGATTATAAAGGTCGAATTAATTCCGATCAGGTATTTCTGCCTTCTCTTTAAATGTATTCCAACAAGGTTCGCGTAAAATGGAACCGATATCGCGATTTCCCCGCATGTTCCCACATAAAGAAGCTTTTGAGCGCTGATGGCCATAGAATATGATGTCGCAAGCTTCAGACCTATCTCAGCTAGGCATATTATGCACATACAGGCGCAGAACACAACCGCCATTTTCTGGCTGTATGATGGCTTGGATCCTATTATTATCATGAGCCAGAATATAGCAAAGGCAAGTACTACAAAGTCAGATACAAATTGTATTTGCGGACTCATATCACTCACCTCCTTCTTCACTCTTGGAAATGAGTGCCTTAATATCCCTCCTCGAAGCGGAAAAGGCATCCACAACAATAGGGTCAAAATGAGTGCCACGTTCATTTATTATCTCATCTACGGCCTCTGAAAAGGTTAACGCAGTCCTGTAAGGTCTCTCACTTATCATTGCGGTAAATGAATCCACAACCGCTATAATTCTTGCTGCAAGCGGAATTTCTGTCCCTGAAATTCCATTTGGATAACCGCTTCCGTCCCACCATTCGTGATGGTATTTTATTGCGTTAACACACTCGGTATAGTAGGAGTTAAAATCATTTTCCGAGAAAATATTCTTTAACATATCCACTCCGTAAACCGTATGCTCCCGCATTTTCGCCCTCTCCTCTTCAGTCAGAGGGTCCGGCTTTTTTATAATACTGTCAGGCACACGAATCATGCCTATATCGTAGAGGGCTGAGGCAATCCTTGTGGTGTCTGTAAATGATTCGGTAATTTCGGCGTTGCCACTCTTCTTTAATCTGTCCATAATTATAGACGCGATTTCCATAGGCAGACCAACGCCCTTTTCCTCCTCCATGTTCCTGTTTTTAGCAAGAAAGGCGAAGGAATTTACCATTTTTTCGTATTCCTTCTGTAGCTTTTCCGTCTTCTCCTTGGCATCCGCTATAAGCTCATTCTGATAGCCCTCCTCAAGGGTCGCTAGCTTTAGCGCGTCAGTTCTGTCTTCAATTGTATATAATACTCCCGCTAGCGCGTTATTAAAGTTGTTCGCGAGCATTTCCCGCCGTATCTGATAATCCCTTCCTTCGAAATGAACGAACGGAGAATTCTCACCCCTTGCGAGCGTATCATAATAAGGAGCGAATGACGAAAGCCCGCTTAATCTCTCCCTACCGTTATCAGCGGCGGAAATTCCCGTGAAAATTTTCTTGGCTACGTCATTCGCTTCGATAATATAGCCGTACTCGTCAGTAATTATATATCCTGTCTCCGATTTCTTGTAAGCGTGTCTTACCGCGACACTTTCAAGATTGAAGAAATGATCGTAAAGCATTGTATCAACCAGTACGCATATGGCAGGTACGGAAAAAGCGACTATTTCTACCCGTAGATTAAGGAACTTGTCAATTAAATAAAACGCAAGAGGCATTACCGGAATTGCCAATAAATGAAGGTACTGGTAATTCTTGTTTTTCTTTATTATCAGGCAGTAGAGGCATATAGCTGACGCCGCGGCGCAGAAAAAGGCCATATAAAGCCAGAAAACTATATGAAAATCTCCATAAGTTCTCTGAAGGTATGACAGGCCGTTTTCCCGTCTGAAGGCTATATATGAATATACATAGCTTCCGTTTCTTATGGACCCGGTCATAAATATCGCCATAAAGGCGGCGCAAAAATAATACACAACTCTCACAGACCTTGGCAGAGGCGAGTTCGTACCTATAGCGCATATTATTGTTATTGTAGGCAGTAAATAAACCACCGCAGCGATAAATATACAATACCAGAATTTGGCCTGTCCCCTGTCAAGGCTTGACATAAGTCCGTAACTTGCTATATTCATAACCAGACCTAAAAATTCGCCGAATATGATATAGCTTAGCGCCCTGCTTGACCTCTTAAATACAGAATAAACGAGGCTTACAAAAACAAACGCCGTAGAAGCCATCTGAAGGAATAAAATAACGTTCATAAGACACCTTTATATTTGTGCCGATTAATGGTGGAAAAGCCTTACTCCCGTAAATGCCATGACAATGCCGTATTTATCGCAGGTCTCGATAACATTATCATCTCTTATGGAACCGCCCGGCTCGGCGATATATTTCACGCCACTCTTAGCCGCGCGCTCGATATTGTCGCCGAACGGGAAGAATGCGTCCGAGCCAAGGGCTACGTCCGTGTTCTTAGCGATAAAGGCTTCACGCTCTTCCTTAGAAAATACGTCAGGCTTTTTCGTGAAGAAATTCTCCCAGGTACCGTCCGCAAGTAAATCCTTCTGGTCCTCGCCTGTATAGAGGTCTATAGCGTTGTCCCTATCGGCACGGCCGATTTTTTCCTTAAAAGGAAGCGCTAAGACCTGTGGCGCATGGCGAAGCCACCATTTATCAGCCTTATCTCCGGCAAGCCTTGTGCAGTGAATCCTGCTCTGCTGGCCGGCTCCGATTCCGATTGCCTGTCCGTTCTTCACGTAGCAGACTGAATTTGACTGAGTATATTTTAACGTAATCATCGAAATAATTAAATCGTTGATTGCGTCAGCTGTTAATGCTTTATTTTTTGTAACTATATCCTTAAAGCTGTCAGCGTTGAACAGAGCGTCATTGTGACCCTGCTCGAATGTTATGCCGAAAACCTGCTTATGCTCGATCGGGTCCGGTTTATAATTACTGTCGATCTGAATAATATTATAATTACCCTTTTTCTTAGCCTTAAGGATCTCGAGTGCTTCAGGCTCATAGCCCGGAGCTATGATTCCGTCTGAGACCTCGCGCTTAATAAGCTTTGCCGTAGCCACGTCGCAGATATCGGAAAGAGAAATAAAGTCTCCGAATGATGACATCCTGTCAGCGCCTCTGGCTCTCGCGTAAGCAGCCGCAAGAGGAGTAAGCTCGTCGTCATCCTCAACCCGATAGATCTTTCTCTCAATATCGGAAAGCTCTTTCCCTGTCGCGGCTCCCGCAGGACTAACATGCTTGAAGCTCGTAGCGCTTGGAAGTCCTGTCGCGGCCTTCATTTCCATGACAAGCTGAATTCCGTTTAACGCGTCAAGAAAATTAATGTAGCCCGGTCTTCCGTTTAATACCGTGACAGGAAGATCGCCTCCGTCCTGCATGTAAATTCTCGCCGGCTTCTGGTTAGGGTTACAGCCGTATTTTAATTCTATCTCGTTCATTTTAATTCCTTTTCATAAATGGTAGTTTAACAATTCTTATTAACTATCCTGCTCTCATAATTTCCCGTCGCAAGGTCTATAAATCTCGTAAAGAGCGAGACCTTATTATCGACGTTAAGCGCGTTCCAGATTCCTTCCGTAAATGCCCCGATGTCGGAAGGAATATTCACCTTTGTCGGCTCTCCCGAGAAGCTAGGCAACGGGCTTCCGTCTCCCATGTATGTATGGATAAAATGCCCCTCGCCCGCCTTCGGAAGGTCATAGGTGAAGAACTCCCTCACGCACTCATTTTCATCACCGTCGTTGCTCTTAAGGATAGAAAGCTCGTAGGTATATTTCCCGTTACTTACCTCAAGAATTCCCGAGATACGAGGTGTAAAATTCGGCGCGTCAGGCTCGAATTTTCTCGTCATAAGGGCCTGCTCAAATGATTTCCCGGATTTAAGAAAATCAAATACGGTATCGGTCTGGTCGCCGTTTGTGACAATTGTCATCTTATTAAATGTCCTGACCGGCGAATAAATTATGAGGCTCGGATCCACGAGCTTAGACGGATCAAAGGCCTCGGTCCTTATTCCGCTTCCGTCGGCGACAAATATTCTGTTGCGGCTGTTCTCGCTGCGGCCCATGATAAAATAGGCTATGGCGGCGCGTCTTCCGTCATCCGTTAGTCCTATAACTATTCCCCTGCCGGGATATGATGTGCTTCCGATTTCAGTATATATATCTTTCATCAAAAATCTCCTGAAGAATAGTTAGGCGCTTCCTTGGTGATATGGATATCGTGAGGATGGCTCTCCTTAAGTCCGGCGCCCGTAATCTTAATGAACTTAGCCTTCTCGTGAAGGGCTGCGAGATCCTGTGAGCCACAGTAGCCCATACCGGAACGGATACCACCGACAAGCTGGAAGATGGTGTCCTCCACATTTCCCTTATAAGCGACACGGCCTTCTACACCCTCAGGGACAAGCTTCTTTGCATTTTCCTGGAAATATCTGTCAGCGCTTCCGTTCTGCATAGCGGCGATAGAACCCATGCCGCGGTAAACCTTATATTTCCTGCCCTGATAGAGCTCGAAATCTCCCGGAGCCTCATCACAGCCTGCGAAAATGGAGCCCATCATGCAGACATCGCCACCGGCCGCGAGAGCCTTGGTCATATCTCCGGAGAACTGGATACCGCCATCTGCGATAAGCGGAATACCGTATTTCTTAGTAACCTCATATACACTCATAATGGCGGAAATCTGAGGAACGCCGATTCCGGCCACGATTCTTGTGGTGCAGATAGAACCCGGTCCGATGCCGACCTTAACGCAGTCAGCGCCGGCCTTAATAAGGTGCTCAGCTGCATCGCCTGTCGCTATATTTCCGGCGATAACATCAAGATCAGGGAAAGCATCCTTAACCATCTTTATACAGCGAATTACGTTCGCTGAATCGCCGTGGGCGCTGTCAAGCACAACCGCGTCAACCTTAGCCTTGACGAGGGCCTCAACCCTGTCGAGGATGTTAGCGGTAATACCGATGGCCGCGGCACAGACAAGCCTTCCGTCCGCGTCCTTAGCGGAATTAGGGTACTTAATCTGCTTCTCTATATCCTTTATTGTTATAAGACCGGTGAGATTTCCCTCTTCGTCAACTATAGGGAGCTTCTCCTTACGCGCCTTGCCGAGTATCCTCTTAGCCTCTTCAAGGGTGACACCCTGCTTAGCGGTGATAAGGTTCTCACTGGTCATGGATTCTCTTATTGGTTTACTGAAATCTGTCTCGAATTTTAAGTCACGATTGGTTATGATACCTACAAGCTTTCTGCCTTCGGTAATAGGAACGCCGGAAATCCGGTACTTCGCCATGAGATCATTGGCGTCTTTTAATGTATTATCCGGTGAAAGATAGAATGGGTCGGTGATTACACCGTTCTCGGAACGCTTTACCTTGTCAACCTCATCTGCCTGCTTCTCTATGGACATGTTCTTGTGGATAACGCCAATTCCCCCCTGGCGCGCCATAGCGATAGCCATACGGCTCTCTGTGACAGTGTCCATGCCGGCACTCATCATAGGGATGTTAAGCTTGATCTTCCGGGTCAGATGAGTAGAGATGTCAATCTGATTAGGGACTACCTCTGAATACTGTGGAATGAGGAGCACATCGTCAAATGTGATTCCCTCGCCAACGATTTCAGCCATTTTTGTAACCTCACTTTCGTTTCTTAAAATACGTTGTTAGTGGTATTACCTTTAGAGTATAAACGCTGTTATCGCTCGTGTCAAGTTAATCTTTTTTAAGGTAAATCCCACCATGCCCCAATTTATGCGGTATGGCGGGATTTTTACAAAAAATGTTTTTATTATTTATTTTCTAAAAAGCTTTTTATTTATTAGTCCTGCTTATAAATCACATGCTGTCCTTCACAAAGGTCAGACTCAGCCCCTTGAAACCTCAAGAAGCTTGTTCTTAAGCTCGCTCTCAAGCCTTGTCATCTCAGCCTCAGCCTGAACTCTCTTCTCATGGCCATCCTTCTGGATCTGCATAACCTCATCGAAGGTTGAAATGAGGGTCTGGTTGGTCTGAGTAAGGGTCTCGATATCAACTATGCCTCGCTCACTCTCCTTGGCAGCGTTAACACTTGCGACCTTAAGCTTCTCAGCGTTCTGCTTTAAGAGCTCATTTGTCATGTCGTTAACGGCGCGTTCGGCCTTCGCCGCCTGATTAGCGTGCTCTATGCCGAGGGCAAGGGTCATCTGGCTCTTCCAGAGAGGGATGGTATTTACAAGCGTTGACTGAATCTTGTCGCTCATAAGTACATCATTCTGTTGGATAAGCCTTATCTGAGGAGCAGTCTGCATAGCGACAGTCCTTGTAAGCTCGAGGTCGTAGATCTTCTTCTCGAACCGATCGCACATTTCCTTGCAGTCCTTAGCGGCCTGAAGGTCCTCAGCAGCGCCGGTCCGGGCAGCCTTGTTATTAAGCTCTACAAGTGTCGTGGAGCGGACTTCATTTAACTTCTTCTGACCCGCGATGATGTACATGGTAAGTTCCTTGAAATATACAAGGTTAAGCTGATACATCTGGTCAAGCATAGCCGAGTCCTTCATGAGGGTAACCTGGTGGTCCTGAAGGGCGTCGCAGATCTTATTTACGTTGACCTCGGCCTTGTCATAACGGGTCTTAAGAACCTCAAGCTTGTTTGTCTGCTTCTTGAAGAAGCCGAAGATTCCACCCTTCTCATCGTCTGCGTTAAAATTCTTAAGCTCAGCGACAACTCCCGTAAGAAGCTCCCCGGTCTCGCCTAAGTCCTTGGTGCGGACACTTGCGAGGGCCTTATCTGAAAACTGGGCCATCTTCTGCTGGGCGCCCGAACCATACTGGATAACGGCGCTTGTATTTGTGATATCTATCTGCTTAACGAATTCATTTACCTGCTTCTTCTCGCTGTCTGAGAGCATAGAGTCGTCGACAGGCTTCATAGCCTCTGATGGTGCCGGAGCTACGGCCGGTTCATTTACCGCGTTGCCCATAGTAAGGGTGATACCCTCCGATGCGGGAGCCGCTGTTGCGGTTGTGGCAGCTGCCGGCTCCGCCGCGGCCTCAGGCTGAGGCTTAAGCTCGTCCTCAGGGTTAAGCGTGAGTGTAGGTGTCTGCTTCAAAAGTTCGTCCAGATTCTGATCCATTGTTTCTCTCCTTAAAATGTTACAAATTTGCGCAATTGCGCTTTTATGCTTTATACGTGGAGCTTAATATCCTCGCTTTTTTCGAAGAATTCGTCCACTGTCTTGCCTTTTTTAGTGTTCTCATCCGCCTTAAGGCCGCCATCATTCAGGCCCTCGCGCGATAAGATATTATTCAATACATCGACATCACTCTTGACGTCCATGGTGGTGTCCTCATAGAGCCTGTCAAGGAGCTTCCCGAAGGCTGTATTTAAGCTGTCAAGGGCTCCTTCGATTTCACTCTTCGACTTCCTCGCGTTAGCGGTATCAGCGCCGCGATCAAGCTCCGCGTAAGCGTTTAATAGCTTAATCATCATTGGAAGATAATACTTAAGCAGCTCCTTTATCTGCGAAGCCTGCTCAGGGTGCTGTTCTACCCTGTCAAGGATTCTCGAGGCCTGAAGCTTTATGGTGTCTATCTTAGATGAGATAGGCTCTCCCGGGATAATATCGTTTAAATGCTGAATCTCGTCGAGATATTTTCTGCCTGTCTCAACCGCCTTCTCGGCCTCAGACTTATCCTCCTCAGAAACATGCCTTCCTTCGGCCCGCTCCTTCATTTCCTCCTTCTGGCGGGCATTATAGCCGTCAAGTGCGTCGGTATAGAGCTTATAGGCCCTGTCAGTCAGCATGAGGATCTTCTTATCCTTATCTAAATGGCCCTGCGGAAGCCAGCCCTTATCTAGCATCCATTCGATATCAGCCCGTACCTTATTGATACCCGCAGCGCTGTCGGCGAGATACCTAATGTCGATGCTTTCAGTATTTCCCTGTACCGAGGCATAGAGTGACTTAATCTTCTTAAGAAGCCTTCTGGCCCTGCCTATCCTGTTGCCCTTTACTACCTCGTAGACAGAAACGCCAAACCATACTCCTATAACAAGTAAAGCCGGAAGTTCTGCGCTGCCAAGCGTCCCCGTTAAGGACACGCCAAAAGTCGCGAGCAGGCTAATACCCGATATAACAGTGCTCGGCCACCCTAAGATAAGCCTCACGTACTGGCCGGATGCCGCCGAAGCGTCACCCCTGAAGAGATATGTGTTCACATTGTCGGGCGGGATTGGCTTCATATAGCTTCCCGATGCCCGTCCCCAGGAGGAAGTACGGTCAGAAGGACGGTTTCCTCCTTCAAAAGCCCCGTTATTCCTGCTTCCGCCTGTAAATGCTTCAGTGGTCTTCGATATGGTGCCAAATATACCGCCTACGAGATCATCGGTAAACCGGTTTACCTCCCTGTTGATATCGCTGTTAAGCGACCCATAGTTTCCTGACCTTATAGCGTCGTCTATTATCCGGTTCAGGCTGTCGCCCGTCCGGTCAAAATCATTATCAGCCAAAATCTGTCATCCTCACTTCTCTTAAAATTTGCCTGGGCCTTGCGCCCACTTTTAACTATACACTAATGGCTTCATTTTTGCAACTTAAATTCTTTTAACATCAGTCTAATGTATCGCGACAAGCCTTGTCATTTCATCTATAAGGTTGTAACCGTCCCATATGAAGTCAAAATTAGCGGCGACATTAGACGGAGCGATATGAAATACTACGCCTCGTCCACGCAAATAAATATTTTCCGCAGGCTTAAACCTCTTAGCGTTTAACTCCATATTTGCCCTTCTCATGAAAAAAGCGAGAGTAAGAAGGTCGGGATAAAGGCGTGAGCGCTTATCATTTTTATGTTTTTGGAAAGGGTATCAAGATAATTAATTCTTTCGCTTGAAAATGCCCTGTCGCAAGTTTTTTTGCCCGCCTGTATTAATTTTTCTTCACTGCCGGTTATATATTTTATTTGCTCCATGTGTCACAGCAACCCCTTATTTCAGCGTTTTTCATCCTGCCGAGCACCTTGAAATATTTTCCTTTTCTTCCGCACGGGCAGTCATCCTCACCTAAAATCACACCCCTGTCCTCGGTCAGAAGTACGTGTCCGGGATAGGATTCAGGGATAGAAGATACCACCTCGATTATTCCCTCCTCACCCTTATCGGCGACAGAAAAATCAAACGGTCTTCTTACAATCACATCAGAAAAATTGCTCGCGTGCAAATGTCCGCATTCACAGGCCATATAAATGCAGCCCGTCTGCTCTACCATTCCGTAATAATCATGAACGGATTTTATCCCACATATTTCCTCTAAGGATGAATTAAACCTCTCAGTAGAATTATTTAACGAAGCAAGCTTCTTCCAGCCACCGCCGTGAATCATGACAGCATTACTAAGGTCTAAGGTTTGACCGCTTTCCTCTTTTATTTTCACAAGCGCTTCATAGAAATACTGCCATATCATAAATGTAAATCCGAATAAAAATATACACTCATCCTTATGCCCGCGGATAAATTCTTTTATTGCCTCAAGCTGTAAGCTCATATCACTGTCAAAGGCGTATATTTTCTTACGTTTTTTGGTATTTCATTTACCGTGAGGCTCTTAAAGGCTGCCTGATTTAGCCCGGTCTTCTTAATTACGAATTCGCAGGTCTAATGCAACCAAAAAGGCGGGCCGAAATGCCCTTTCGGTCCGCCTTTTTATAGCTATGATTATTCTTTTATTATCGTGATTTCTCCAATCACAGGAAGCTTCCACATATTTTCCTGGGCAGCGCCGATAATACAATAAGCCCTCGCTACGAAGCACGCAACGCCAACAACAATTCCTATAACAGGAATAAGACTTAATAAAGCAACTAAATCAAGTACAATCGCCTGATTCATATGGAATCTTAAGAACTCCGATCTCCTCTGCCCCTTAGTAATCAGTAACGCAATGACAAGGCCAATCCATGTGAAATATCCGAGACAAGCCATTACCTTCTCGGAGGAGGCATCAAGTGATACCGTAGTCTGGCGCATTTCTCCTGTCGGTTCTCCGCAATTCGGGCAGCAGAGCTCTCCATCATGAATTTCAGCTCCACATTTTCTGCAATAACTCATTTTTCTTACCAAGGCAGCCTTCCTAAGTGCCGCCTTCCTTTCGTTTATGAAATATATAACTTGCTTTTCCAATTGGACGGCTTAATTATACACGTCATATTTTCATTTCGCAATGTGCACATCTACCAAAATTCTTCCGAATTTCTGTACATAATAGCCAAAAGCATCCACTATAGTAGATATTGTCTGACAATTCATTAAAAATACGTTCTCGTTATTCAATGTCGGTTGTCTCTGTATGTGTCGCCATTCTCACCATACTTAATTTCTTGTTAAAGGCAACGCCATAAATATAGACGGTTTCAAAGAGCGACACCTTCCCCACTCCGAGCTCCCTCACGTGCAGGGTCTTGTCCACATAGTAATAATTCTCCTGCCTGATGACATTAAAATCATCAATGCCCGTCGGAAGGTCCTTTATATTAGCAAGACTCTTAATATTTTCCATTCCGATACTCCTTCTAGATGATATGTCTCAAAATAACGAGGCTACAAACCTTAGAACATGATACCACAAAAGAGGAAATGGCGCAAGGAAAATAAAAAAGCTCCGGGGCATCGCCCGGAGCTTTCCATCATTCTCTTTACCACGTTAAAACGCTTCCCCTTACTTGACGAATCCCTCCTTTTCCTGTATAATAATCTTAGAATACTTAAGGAGAGACACATTGGATAAAAGACCTAAGATTACTATCAAGGATTCGGTATTTACGAATCTTTTCGCTGACCCGAAATATCAGCGAGAACTTTACATGGCGCTTCATCCCGGTGAAGATATAACCGTAGATGAGTTAAAGACAGTTACGATTGCCAATGTACTCACAGATGATATCTATAACGACTTGGGATTTATCGCTAAAGATAAGCTCATAGTTATGGTAGAATGTCAGAGTACCTGGAACTGGAACATGCCGCTAAGACTGCTGCTTTATTATATTGAAACAGTCAGGAATGACTATATTGGGAAAGATCTCGATAAATTATACAGAACAACGCCGATAGTTATTCCAAAGCCGGAAATGTATGTCGTATATACCGGCGAGAGGGCTGATAAGCCACCTATAATCAGGCTCAGTGATGTTTATTTCCCGCATATGGAAAGCGACATCGAAGTTACGGTCCATATGCTCTATGGAGACAATAGCAGGAACATTATAGACCAGTATGTTAAGTTCGCCAAAACGGCTGATAAGACTTTTAAAGAAATGGGACGCAATAACGATGCTGTCCTTGAACTTATTGACGAATGCAAGCAGAAAGATATTCTCCGCGAGTATCTTACAGATAAAGAAAGCGAGGTGCTTACAATTATGACGACTTTATTTGATCAGGATAAAATCACTGAAAGCTACGGAAGGGATAAGTATAACACCGGAATATTAACCGGCAAGGCCGAACAGCTTGTTAACTCAGTAGAATCAGCTATGAAATTCTACGATGGCAATCTTGATATGGCTTGCAAAGTAGTTGGAATCAAACCTACCGATTACTACAAGGCTAAAAAACTTCTTAAACAGGGTAGTATTTACGCTTAAAAATTCAGCAAAGCTGAATTTCTTATAAGAGAAGCCGGTCGATTTTCGTTACTTCGGACGAAAGCAGACGATCTCGTTACTGCCAGACTTAAATGATATGCGTATGCTGTGTAAAGGTCATTATTACAACGAATTAAATGACTGCTATATAGTATTTATTTGCCTCGATGATCCATTCGATGAAGACCTATGTAAATATACCTTTAGGAACAGATGCGATGAAGATTTTAATCTGATAAATGAAGCGATTCAACACGTTGAATCGCTTTTATTAGAAGAAGCTATAAAATTTTTCTGCGAAAAATTTTATTTAGTCATACTGCTACGCAGCATGACAACAAATGAAGCGATTCAACACGTTGAATCGCTTTTATTAGAAGAAGCTATAAAATTTTTCTGCGAAAAATTTTATTTAGTCATACTGCTACGCAGCATGACAACAGATGGAGCGATCAGAATATTCCTCAAAGCATCCGGTACAAAACAACATGATGTCTTCGGTAAAAAGTGTTAACACCCCAGAAGACGAGATTGAACCGGAATACAGAATCAGAGATGTTAAAGATCGCCCAATATTACGAGCAGCCCTTTATGCCCACGTTGATTTCTTATTAACAGGTGACAAGGATTTCTTGCAATCGTCTATCATTGATCCAAGAATAATAAGTGTATCTGAATTTCTAGATTTATAAAACAATGCGAAGAGCTCACCCCATAAGCGAACGCTGCTACCAACCTTAGGCCATGATAGATACCACAAAAAGGGGGTGAGGAGTAAGAGACATAAAAAAAGCTCCGGGCCTTCACCCGGAGCTTTACTTTAGTTTGCTATTATCTATTCATTTTACAGTCTTTTATTATATCGCATATTCTGTCGACATCGGAAAGAGGCAGGTCCGCATACAATGGAAGCGTCAAAACACGCTTGCTTATATGAAGCGCGACAGGAGTCTTAGTCACATCGTATTTTCCATGGAAACACTCGAAAGTATTTGTCAGTGGATAGAAATATTTTCTTGCGTTAATATTATTATTATTTAATGCTGAAAATACCTCATTCCTTGTAGCGCCAAATATTTTCTCATCTATCACAATTGGGAAGTACGCAAAATTAGGTTTAACATCCGGATTTACCGGATTTAACTTAATTCCTTCTATGTCTGATAAATTCTCTCTGTAACGCTCTACGACCTTCTTTCGCTTATCCAGTTCTTCATCCACATGCCTAAGATTGCATATTCCCATGGCAGCGCAGAACTCATTCATCTTAGCATTAGCACCAACGCCCTCGACCGATTCAGGACCGTGAATACCAAAATTCCTAAGATCTCGAATAGCATCACCGAAATGTTCATCATGAAAACAGACTGCGCCACCTTCAATGGTATTAAATACCTTAGTGGCATGAAAACTCAGACAGCTCACATCGCCATAGCTAACAACACTCTTTCCCTTATAGGTCTCGCCAAAGGTATGAGCCGCATCAAATATTACCTTCAGACCATATTTTATCGCTATATGTTCTATTGCTTCAATATCGCATACATTACCATATACATGCACCGGGAGTATAGCGCTCGTCCTGTCTGTAATAAGGCTCTCAATTTTTTCTACGTCAATTGTGTAATTATCCGGATTAATATCACAAAATACAGGTGTAAGGCCATTTCTTACGATAGCATGAGTAGTCGATGCAAATGTGAATGGAGTCGTTATCACTTCTCCCTGAAGATTAAGCGCCTGCAAGGCAAGCTCAAGAGACAGGTGACCATTTACTAGAAGCTCAATATTATCTACCTTAAGGTACTCCTTAAGTCTCGTCTTTAACTCCTCATGCTTAACGCCCATATTGGTGAGCCAATGCGACTCCCACATAGGTTTGATTTCATTAATGTACTCCTCCAGGGGAGGCATGGAAGAACGAGTGACTAAAATTTTATCCATTAGGTCTTTTCCTCTAGGAACTTCATAAAATTTATTTTATTTTCTATTGGTGTTGTAGTTGGACGTCCGAGATTTTGCCGTGAACCTATCGATGATTTAACCTCAATAAATGATAACTCATTTCTACTTTTCGCTTTAATAAGCTCTCTATCAAGATCTTCAAAATTATCTACACTTACAGCATAAGGATATTTACAGGCGTTGGCAACACCAACCATGTCCACGGATGTCGCTACTGTCGGAAGTCCTCCAACCGTTTCATGTGACTCATTGTTGATGAGAATATGTACCAGATTCTTAGGAGCGTTAGCACCGATAACAGCCATTGCGCCCATGTGCATGATAGCAGCGCCATCACCGTCTATACACCAGATTTTCTGCTCCGGCTTATTCAAAGCAACACCAAGTGCAATTGAAGAAGCATGCCCCATAGAACCGACTGTGAGAAAGTCATACTTGTGTTCCTGTCCGTTAGCTACGCGAGTTTCAAAAAGTTCGCGGCTTGCCTTGCCTGTTGTAGAGATGATTGGATTCTCACCGGTTGCCTTAGCGATATGCTGAATAATTTCCTCTCGTTTCATGGTATAGTTGTTCTTATATTCTACTTTTCCGTCATATGAAAGAGCGCCCTTTTCTACAACGAATGCCACATCTTTCCCTTTAGCGAGAACATCTCGATAATGGTTCATGGTCCTCTGAAGTTCTTCTTCCGTTGTATCTGTTGTGATTACCGTGTTCCCAATCTCCATATCATCAAGGAGCCTTCTTGTAACTTCTCCCTGATAGATGTGCTGAGGCTCATCGTGGACTCCTGGCTCGCCTCTCCAGCCAACAATGAAAACAACCGGAATCGCATATACCTTATCATTAAGAAGAGACGCAACCGGATTGATGATATTGCCTTCACCGGAATTCTGCATGTACACAACCGGAACCTTGCCCGTAGCCATATGATAACCGGCTGCCAATGCAGTACAGTTTCCTTCATTTGCCGCAATGATATGATGATGTGGATCAATCCCATACGTGTTCATCAGATAGTTGCAAAGCGGCTTCAGCAGAGAATCCGGTACTCCTGTAAAGAAGTCTGCATCCAAAGCCTTAATAAGCGATTCTACTTTCATGTGATTACCTTTCAATTATATTGTGTATACTGTGGATCTTCTTCTTCCAGTTCCTTCACAGAATCCAATTCTACAATCTTTGAATTTTCAATTGGATGAACTGTAAGATTGAGTTTGTCGAGATTTCTGTCTACAACCTCGTCCCAAAACAGCTGCTCACTTCCAGGTTGCTGGTAAGCATCTATTATTGAATTTATTAGGGTCAATGAGTCCTCTTTATTAAACCATGAGATGCCACACATATTGTAAACATCTGTGCCACCCTTGCCAACTCTGGTTATTCTGCCTTTTTTATCCTGGTCAAATACCCAATCGGCTGAATAGCCCTTTATCATCTTGCCATAATAGCAGGATTGATTCAAAACGCTTTGAAAGATGTCCGGATTCGAAATGTAAAGATCGGATTCGCAGATGAACATATCAGAATGTCCAACAACATCCTTCGCTGCATAAATTGAAGAAATGTTATTTTTTACACGATACTCGGTATTCTCTATAATGCTTATATCTGAGTATTTGTTTGTTAAATAATTGAACTGATCTCCAAGATAGCCTACGACAACATAGATATGGCCTACGCCACGAAGACGTAAACCATTGATGACAGTCTCTATCATGGGAACGCCATGTACTTTAATTAGAGGCTTAGGAACTTTTTCTGTCAAAGGCTTCATTCTGGTTCCCATTCCTGCTGCCATTAAAATTGCAATTTCATTATTCATCGAGGTGCACCAATCAATATTTCACCGGAACAGCAATGTTGTACTCATGCAAGGCTTCCTCAAAAACCTTCCAGAAAGCTTCGATATCAGGAGCATCAATAGCGCCTAATGCACATAAACGGAAGGTGCCTCTATTCTGCATCTTTCCAGGATAGATAGTGAAACCTCTCTCGTAGCAGTAATCGTGCACCTTCTCGAAATTCCAATTAGGATCATTCGGGTAATTAATAGCAGAAACAAGTCCCGACTGAATCTCCCTAGGAAGAGTTTCCTTAAAGCCTAAACGATCAACACCTTCACGAATAGCGTTGATTACTCTCTGATGCCGATCCCACTTCGCTTCTTCACCCTCATTCCAGTATTCAATCAGACCCTGTCTTGCAGCATAGATCGTCTGGACCGGAGGTGTAAAGTTCATCTCGCCAGTCTTTTCGAAGTAGTCGTACTGACGGAACAGATTGCAGTAGTAAGATCTTTTAGGGAAGTCTGCTGACTTCTCAATGATGCTTCTTTTACCAATTACGTAGGACAATCCGGACATTGCCTGAATGCCTTTCTGGGCTGAAGCCATGCAGAAATCAATATTGTCCTTATTGACATCAATCGGAATCATCGCATAGGAGGAAGTTGTATCAGTAATGAAGAACGCACCATATTTGTGAGCTAAAGCACCTACCTCTCGAATGGGATTCAGAAGTCCCGTACCGGTTTCATGATGCGTCATATATACATACCCGACATCAGGGTTCTCCTGAAGTGCTTTCTCTACAATACTTACATCAAGCTTTTCATCAACTGGTGATTTCACAGAGATATAGGGCATTCCGTAGTATGAAAGAACATCACACGCTCTCTGACTATAAGAACCGTTTGTTACAACGAGAGCCTTCTTACCTTCTTCAAGCAGAGAGTTCAATGTAATATCTATGCAGATGGTACCTGATCCACAAAAAAGAACAGCGATGTACTCCTTCGGATCACCATGTACGATTTTCACCAGATCTTCGCGCATCGGAGCCATGATTCCTGCAAATTCCTTTTCACGAGGACAGATATCCGGGACGACCTGCGCCATCTTCACAGTATCAGTAGTCGTAGACGGGCCTGGATTTAAAAGAATGTTTCTTTTAGGCAACATTCTGAGCACCTCCAATCATAGACTGAAAGTGCTCAAAAGCCTTGATTTTACTTACTCTTTGGTGCCCCCAGACCGTCCGATAACTCGATTTTCCATCAAATTCTGATTTTGAGAATCCAGTATTTCTGCGGTTTTTAGGGTATTCGTTTTGTCCGAATTCTGAGTTATCGGACAAGCTCCCCCCCGATTTTTTATCGAGTTCAGGAGTAATTATCTCATCAATAATGAACTTCGCTACCTTATCGATCTCATCATAATGAACACTCTTCGGCAATGTTACACCAAATGCCTTCTGCGCCTTCTCTATAAGGTAATCTGTGTAGTACAAAGTACCATCCTTGACATCCTCAACGCCATCAAGTGACATTGACTCTCTATCAACCTTGTTCATTACTTCAAAGCTGAATACGGATTCATCAATCCAGGCATCAATCTTTCCATCCTTATAGCCAACCCTAACCGGATATCCACCAATATTTCCAAAGACTCCTGGAGAATAGAATTTCCTGTCTTCTCCGGTCCTTATTGAATCAATAATTGAATCAATAATCTGATAGTTCGAAGAAGCATTCATCATGTTCCTTGTCTGATCAACGGGAGTCGGAATGTTGCAGGAAGCATAGACCTTGTCGCGATCTACATCCACTTCCTTGCCCTTATAGTAAATCTTCATTGGAAGTTCTACACCTTCTGGCTGTCCTTCCTTACTGAGAACAACATCATGGAAATGGCCTGCAGCGAACATAATGTCAACATTCCAGAAGTCATCTACGCCAAGAATCTTGGCAACACCAAACTTCATACGCGGTACAAGATGGTTCAGATTGCCGCTTCCAAAGTCTGGATATGCCTTGCCAGCAGATTTCAACCATGGAATGACAGCATCTGAATAGGAAGTATTGATGACCACTGCATCTGTATTCGCCCTATCGCAGGCTTCCATGATATTCTTTGTAAATCTGATTGCCAGTGGGCTCCAGATACCATACGCCCTGACATTTGCCCATGAAATGCTTCCATATTTAAGTCCAGGATAAGCACGACTTGAATTGACAATAAAATCCGGTTCATACTTCTTGATTGCCGCCGTAATTGCATCAATATCTGTAAGGTCTACATTACCCTCAATGTCAACATGTGACTTGTTCTGTCCACGGATGAGAGCTGCTACCGTCGTGATATTGACTTTGACTTCCATCTTTTCATAGTTGCGTCCTACTGCTACTACATGAATGGCAGGGTCATTTCTGCTAACAAGATAATCAAGCAGATACCCTCCAACAGAACCTAACCCTATGATCATTACTGTAATATGATCATCCTTTACGTGCTTCTCAACAATGCTGAGTCTTTCCTGTAATGATTTCATTTTACTTCCTTTTCCAGTGATCCATTAAAATCTGCCACCGTGTTACAATTAATCCAGGTATTAAACCCGATCAATTCATAATCTGTATCCTCCAAGCTCTGGAAATACCCATTTACAGGTACCAGATTTGTCCCCTGAAGTTCTGCATCTGTAAGCCTCTTATACACTTCTCTAAGGCGTTCAGGTTTTGTAAACTTCCAGACCTACCCAGAGTTGTATATAGCTTTGAATGGCTCATTGATTTCCAATAGGCTATGTGCAGTATCGTAGATATAATGAGGTTTACCATCAGCCGCAATATAAAATGCCACCGATTTATCAGATTCAATCGTTTGATGGTTATAAGTCATAACACTCTTTTCAGAATTAACCACCTTCTCGAACGATACATCATCAAGGAAAAGGTCTCCCTCTGCAAATATCAGAGATTTGAAGTCTTCGTCCTTTATATCCTCATAGCCTTTATAGAGGCTATATCCAGAACCGTATGTCGCATACTCTTCGTTCTGTACGAGTTCTATTTTATCTAGAATATCCTTGAATTTCTCCTCAACTGTGCTCTTCAGCAAGTCATACTCATAACCACCGACAAGAATAATTCTGTCAAAATACTTATGACGTTGAAGCATGCGGTATAAAAGTGACTCTTCGAATGAGTTCTGATAATAGAGGCATTTCACACAAGGGTGACCAACTGGTTTACTAAACCTGCTAGATAAACCAGCGATAGTAATGATTAAAATATTCTCACTCATAGTTTATTCTGCTTCTCTTCTACAAGCATTTCTATGCCTTTATCAAGGGTGATTACAGGTCTCCAGTTAGTCCTAGTGCGTATCTTCTCTGTATTAAGAATCCTTCTTTCCGGATCGTTCTCACGATACCCTTTGAAAGTGATCTCCGGATCGTCTATTCCTAACTTTTTGCCGCAAAGCTTCACGAGATCAATAATTGTAATCTCCTCATCTGTTGCGACATTATAGACAGTGCCATCAAGCGCAGACTCTGTGTTGATCAGTTCAATAACAGCTGAGCAACTGTCTTCGTTATGCAGGAATGTTCTTCTGTTCTTCTTCGAATTTTCAAGCAGCTCTACTTTTCCGTTCGTACGAAGCTGATTCATGATATGAGGAATGATGTGCTTAGGGAATAGCTCATTCTTACTGTAAACGTTAGCAAAGCGGATAGAGCAACCTTTGATTCTCCCAGAATCCACAGCATCCTTCATGAAAAATTCTGTCATCAGTTTTCCGGTTGCATAGGAAGTTCTCTGGCTATGCTCTGCATCGGACATAAGGATATAATCTGATTCCTTCATGCCCCCTTCTTTGAAAGATTGCATGGAGTAAACTTCAGAAGTCGAGCAGTTAATATATGTGTCTGCACCAACCAGTATTGCCTGATCCAGGAATTTCTTCATTCCCAGTACATTTGTTTCAAATGTCGCATTTACATGATAGAAGTATTCCGTATGTACTACAGCCGCACAGTTAATATAAACAACTCTTTCATAATCTGGTTTCTGAGCATTAACAATACTCTTTAGAACTGACATCTGATCATTATTATTGATATCCCACTCATGGAACTCAAAAGACGGATTATCCAGAAGATCTTTCACAGTCTCAAGTGATGAACAGAAGAAGTTATCAAATCCGATTACCTTGTTCCCGTCTTTACTCAGCTTTCGGGATAATTCATTTCCGGTCATTCCGGTTGCACCACTAATAACATATAAGTTACTCATTGTAAAATAAAGTCCTTTCTTTACGCTCCTTGAAAAGTACATCTTTGCCCTGACCAATTACAACAACATTGGAAGGTACATCTCTATCTATTATGAAACTGTTTGCTGCAAAAATTACATTGTTACCGACATTGCAATTTCCCAATACCTTCGATCCGGAATACATAGTCACATTATTGCCAAGTACTGGATATACAAACTTATCATCATGAATATTGCAGCCAACCGTACAGCCCTGATAAAAGAAGAAATGTGAACCGTACGTTGCTTTTCCCAATACTGTTCCGACAGGATGATCACAATTCCAGTCTGCCGGTAAATCAACTGAGTAGAATAGTTCCACTCCATTCAGCGTTTTATTTAAATAGTAGATTTTATCAGGTAATTCGCTGCCCCCCCCAATTTCTCAGAGCCATTTTTTATATTCTCGAAAGCATATCTACTGCACCAATAAAGAAATTGACAATATTGGGTTGTAATAAGCGGATTAATATTACCTGAAAAATACTTTGGATTCCATTTTGACAAGGATAGAACCGAAGTTCTCTCGGCTCTACTGATTATATCGCTATTTTTCAAAATGCTTTCTTCTTCTGGCGATAACCCGAAATTATTCTTTAATTGCCGCAACAGACTGACTTTTACACTCTCCAAAGAAGAATCCTCCTATCGTCAAACACCAAGCGTTAAGCGTTCTTTATAGAATTGATCTACTGATGAATCAAAGAAGCTTTGCTCTAATGCGATATCATATTCAACTGAATTTAGAAATATTCCTTTAACTGTATCAATAACTGCATATTGTGCTTTTGGATTCTGATTTCTAGGCTGCCCTACCGATCCAGGATTTATAAATATTGTCTTCTTTTTATTACGTAAGGCAGCATTATCTGACTTATAGTAAACAGGAAATATATGTGGCAAGTGACTATGTCCGGATAATACATAATCATACTCTTCATAACCAGCATGGCTTCCTTCAGGTGTTATCGACTTCCAGAAAGCATCCTCTAACGAACCATGAATGGCGAGAAATTTTAATCCGTTCCATGTAAATTGCTTTTGCCCGTCTTTTCCATTCAAACTCGACAGATACATTTTTGATTCATCTGAAAGCTTTTTCGCTGTATTCTTTGCACTATCAACCCCACGCTGAGAGCTAAACCGGGTATAGTCATTCAGCATTATTGCTCGCTCATGATTTCCCCAGATATTACAAACTATCGGAATCTGTATAGCTTTAACTCTCTCGATTACTTCGTTTGAACGCATTCCATAATCGATAAAGTCACCTAGTATTGCAATTGCATCAGGCTCATAGTGTTCATGAATATTATCCAATACCGCATTAAGGGCAGTAAGATTGCCGTGAATGTCAGATAAAACTATTAATTGCAAAGTGCACCTCTCACTTAAATCTCGTCAATCAGTCGAATAACATCCTTTATCGGTAGCAACTCATTGTCTACCTCATAAGCTCTATGATGCAACAGGATACTCTTTGCAGTATTCTCCATTGCAGGGAAGGCAGCTCTGATAAGCTGGTTAGCATAGATAACTATGTTCACACCATGCGCTGAAAGCTCCGCCTCTGTAATGATATTATAAGAAGAAGGCACTGCGACTAAAGGTGTGGCCTTATCTTCTGCTCTGAATTTATCACAGAACTCAAGAATTTCTGCAGGATCTTTCTTCCTGCTGTGAATCATAATACCGTCAGCGCCAGCATCTCTAAATGCAAAGGCTCTCTTCAGAGCATCATCCATGCCCTGTTCAAGAATCAAGCTCTCTATTCTTGCAATGATCATGAAATCATCCGAAAGCTGAGCCTTTTTACCAGCTGCGATCTTTGCGCTGAAGTGCTCTATCGAATCCTGGGTTTGCTTCACTTCTGTTCCAAAAAGGGAATTCTTCTTTAAACCAGTCTTGTCTTCGATGATGACGGCTGAGACACCCATTCGCTCCAAAGACCGTACATTATAAACAAAGTGCTCAATCCTTCCGCCCGTATCCCCGTCAAAGATGATTGGCTTTGTCGTCACTTCCATAACATCGTCAATTGTGCGGGAGCGACTGGTCATATCAACAAGCTCGATGTCTGGCTTTCCTTTGTCTGTTGAGTCACAAAGAGAACTAATCCACATAGCATCAAACTGATCTATGGATTCACCATCAGCCACTACAGTCTTCTCTGCAATAAGCCCTGTTAAACCGCTATGCACTTCAATCGTCTTTACTATCGGTACCATGTTGAGAAGCTTCTTCAGTCTGCCACGACAGAACTCTGGCATTGAAAGCTTCTCCTGCATTTGACGATCAATCTTCTGGACATTCTCGCTGTAAGTATATGGTATCTCCACTAACTGAGCGCCGTATTTCTCGCACAGCGAGGTGATATTGGCTTTAATATTCTCCATTCCGGGATCAGACCAGTTGCTACCATGAACAATGAAATCCGGGTGAACCTGATCAAAAATATCATCATAAAAAATCCCATGCTGAATTACAACATCGGACACACCTTCAATATTTCTTACCATTTCAACTCTTTCTTCAAGAGTCTTAGTTGGGAAGCGGTTATATCGGACCATCTGGGTATCATCCAGTACTCCTACTACCAGTCTTCCTAATTTTGTAGCTTCACGAATGATATTTAGATGCCCTTCATGAATCACGTCAGTACAAAAACATGTATACACTTTCTTCATAAAAATTTCCTACTCCAAATTTTCTAATATTAAACTAAATGTAGCGGATGCTTGAATAATGGCCTACCCTTTCTTCTATTGGTGGTAAAGTCATATAATCTCCATATATTTCTGTCAAAATAAATCTAGCATCATTCGGTCCAAAAAAATCTAAACCTTCAAATTGATATTTTCTTAAAGGAAGCACATCATCAACTTTTAGGCAATGGCAATTATCCACAGGAAGAATTTCATAAACCTCCTCATTATTAGTGCTATATGCAGATTCTACTGACAAGAAGTCTTTTTTATATTTTTTTTTGCGCACTTCATATTCTGCGCTTGTAATTAAGCCATACTTTTTCCTTCTTTCAAGATATTTTATGCTCTCTGAATAATGAAAACCATTCACTTCATTACATCTTATTTTGTGTGTCTTATACAGATCAACACTAATACCTCTATGTTCATATACCATGTCCTGAGGATAGAGTGAACATTCTGTCACAGAATTCATATCTTTAACGTGAGCCCAACTATGGAAATATAATGGCTCTGATTGTTCGTCCTCAACAAACATATCTGCGGGAAGTTCTTCCCTCAGTTTTTCTATTGCGTAATCATATGTGTCATCAAACAAATAAAGATCGAAGTCATCATCCCACGGAATAAAACCTTTATGGCGCACAGCACCGAGTAATGTTCCATAGGCAAGCATATAGGGAATTTCATGTTTTTCCAGGACCTTCACTATCAAGTATCCCATTCTTAATAAAACATCCTGTACTTTCTTAATATTTACTACTTCGTTCATTCCTCACACATCCTTACTTCTTAGTCAAACAAACATGGAATCATATCTACAGAGAACACCGGAATTCCTATCTGTTCAAGCACATCTGCTCTTTCAGAAAAAGAATCATCAATAAATATGCTGCCTGTTTTATCTATATAATCAGCCTTTCTATCATTTTTGTCGATATGAATTACCTTATTGAAAAGATCTGTGATACCAAAGTAACCTAGTCTTTCATTTAAGTCGCCTTCATGGCTAGACAATAAAATAATCTGCTTTCCTTTATTCTTACACTGATAAATGAATTTCATGGCATCAACGTTGAAATACTTCTCATCCAAAATGATAGTATCATCAAAGTCAATATAAACTTTATTATAGCTAATATCTATCTTGTACTTATTATCTAACGCCCGGTCCATTTCAATATAATATTGATTTTCAAGTACAGATACATCCTTATTTAGGATGTCAAACAAGCTCAGCAACGGAAAATTTACTCCACGGCCGCGAAAAAGAGATGACGAACCTCCAAATCTACTTGCAACTTCAAGTAATGTCAGTTCCCCATTACTGTCTCTCTTAACTTGAAAAAACCAAGCTCCACGAAACTCCACTCTTTTCGATATATCCTTTGCAAGTCTTATGAACTCCTCCGTGGAATCTACCGGATAAGTATTAACGCTAATACCATTTGATATTCTCGCTCTACGTCTCGGATGGCAATACAGAAGATCATGATGTCTATCAGTAAAGCAGTCTACTGTATATTCTTCGCCAGGAAGATATTCTAAAATCATAAAGTTAGGATGCTTGCTAATGAACTGCTGCAGTTCGCATAAATCATCGACCTTTTTAGCTCCTCTGGCACCATATCCAATTTCCGGTTTACAAAAAACCGGAAATGTCTCAACTTCAAGCGTATCTTTATATTCTTTAGGGACCTTAATCACATCATTTAAAAGTGAGTATGTTTTTCTTTTTGACAGGCAAATATTGGTCGTTTTCGCAGGGGATGCAACAACCTTACATTTCAACTTGTTTTCCGCATTCTTAAGAATAGTTATCACACTATCCATTGCTGGATATATGATATCTATATTTTTTTCCTTTACTATCTTCTGAATAGTTGGGATAAAGTCTTGATCATCTGCAAAAGGTATTCCATCTACATAATCTTCGAACACGAACTTGCCATGATCGTCGACACTACTCCCTCCAATCAAATGAAAATATGTTGAATAATTCACAGCTCTGTAGATTTCAAGAGCAATCTCTGAACCACATGGAAATACTAACACATTCAATCTACCCATAACTTCTCATTATTTACTTTTTTAACAAGGCTTAACAGCATAGCTTCGCCATGAACGATTTCTCGTCCTTAGCGCATCACTATTTTCTCTGCTAAATATACTGTACCCTAAGTAACTTGTATATTTCACAAATGCTTTTCATTATAAATATACTAGTCATTGTCCACTATATACGTCTTAATTTCATTCGCCATATATTCCATACCTTTTTTTACCTTTTCCTTATTATTAATTATTCTATCGCCAAACTCATGCGCTATCACACACATGCTATCATAGTAATCCTTATCTGTTAAATAATGTCTGACTGCCGTCAAATAATCACCATATGTCCTTACCCAAAATCTTTCATCTGTAACGGCAGCTGCATCGTTATTATTTTTTGTAACAATCGGAATTCCTACCAACATACTTGCTGTTCCTACACTACCACCACCCGGTCTATCCGGATTAAGCATCAAATCCATCCCGGCAACGGTATTGTAATAATCATTGCGGTAACCTAAATATATGATTCTGCCTTCTAAGCTTCCTGTATCAAATTTTCTTTTCACATCTCCTACCAAGCAGTAGTATATTTGAGGAAATTCCTCGGCAGCTTTATGCATAATTTCAAGAAATTTATCATCCATCTCATCGTCGAGTCTGTTCCCTGCAATACAAATTAAAAAAGAATCCTCAGGAAGATTATAATCTTCTCGTTTAATGGATGGAACAATTGTAGGTTTATCTCTCCTAACGATGATAGGAATAAGTTTTCTACCTTCTTCCTTTAACTTCAATTCATACTCATGTTCAACGCTGCTGCCACTTTCCATATATGATAACAGTATCGGCGATGTCGAGTATGGGTATCCTGCGCCAAAGTGCATGGAGGCAACTGTGGATATTTTCTGCAAGGTATATGCCACGAAACCATTACAAGAAAGGTCGAGGATGAACTC